>CEOV01017905.1_pt1 | contig 17794 bp, 13 predicted proteins | sample 530631 | NCBI WGS metagenome assembly CEOV01 (sample SAMEA2620756, study PRJEB7988) | marine metagenome | isolation source: saline water (ENVO:00002010), including
AAAAACAACATTTTGCAATTATATAAAACAAGAAAAAATTAGCGTTTTAGATCTAGCAAAAGCAAGTAATGCAATACTTTTAGAGAGTTCTATAGAAGAAACTGTTGAAATTGACTTAGAAAAACTGAATAAATCACTCAAGCTTGATTGGAAGGAAAGCCCTTCAGATAACTTGTTTATTGATGGACATTTATCCCATAATTTACCTGTGGATTGTGTAATATTATTTCGTTGTAGGCCAGATGTATTAGAAGAGAGATTGAGACGAAGAAAATGGAGCGAAGAGAAGATAGCAGAAAATGTCGAATGTGAGCTATTAAGCGTTATAATCAATGAAATTGATAAAGGTATTAGTACACTTGAAGTAGATACGACAAATAATAAAATTTCTGAAACTTGGAATGAAGTAAATGAATGGTTAAATGGTGATCGAAAAACAAGAATGCTACAAATCGATTGGATTGCAGAATTACATTCTTAGAGTTTTTTTTGCAAATCATTTTGATACTAGATTGACTAGAGACATAATTATGGCATTAGAGAGTTTACGAAGTAGATGGGAAATTTTGATTGAACCCGTAATTTCAAAAATGGAAAATATATCACCATCATTGATTACATGGTCTACATTACCTTTGGCTTTTTTAACTTGTTATTTTTTAGCTACGGGAGGAAGAGATACAAATGGTGCAATTTATTTGTTGATAGGCTTTTTTCTAATTATCTTTACAGGAGTTTTTGATGGATTAGATGGGACTATTGCAAGAACATATGGAAAGACTAGTAGATATGGTGATTATTTAGACCATACAATTGATAGAATTGTAGATATTGCATTCATATTAGCAATTGCTCATAATTCTGCATGGATAATCAACCCCATTTGGGGATGGGCGGCAGCACTTACAACATTACTTGGATCATATATGGGTACACAAGCACAAAGTGTAGGTTTAGGTAGAAATTATGGAGGATTTGGAAGAGCAGATAGGATTGTTATTACATTAATGGGGGTACTACTCGCCTCTTTACAGGTATTTTTTGAGATTCAAGATCCAAATTGGTTGGGTATTGACTGGAATCCTATGATTTTGATTATTTTTATTAGTTTAATTGGTGGAATTTATACATTTTTTAGCAGGTTCTTCGCTGCAATAGGAGATTTGAAAGAACTCGACAAACAAGAACCCTTAACATATACGAAGTCCACCTCTCCAGTGGATGAGTAGTTACCTTCGGAAAATTACAGAATTTCGCGCAAACATAGCCTATACCAGTGTTTTTATGCGTCACAGTCTTAACCAAAACCAAAGACACAGTCAATTAAGAGGGAAACGAATGGATGGGACATCGCGCTTCCGAGCATTGTTTATTGTTGTATTAATGCTACTTGCTACTTGGGCTCAAGGTGCATATGCTAGTAGCGGATTTGAGCCAATGAATGGTTCAGATGAGGATGGAGACGGTTTACTAGATAGTGATGAAATTGCTAATGGTACCGATCCTTCAGATCCGGATTCAGATGATGATGGATTAAATGACGGTGATGAAGTAAACATACATGGTACAGATCCAAATAATAATGATACTGATGGAGATCAAATTCCCGATAATTTTGAGATAAATCAACTGGGAACCAATGCTACAAATCCTGATACTGATGGTGACGGATTACTCGATTGGCAAGAGTTACACCCAAACAATGGTACAAACCCACTTAATTCTGATTCAGATGGCGATGGATTAAATGACGGTGATGAAGTAATTACACACCTCTCAGATCCAAAAAACACCGATACTGATGGCGATAATTTAGAAGATGGAGAAGAAGTATTTGTTACATTTACAAATGCTACAAACCCTGATACAGATGGTGATGGTCTTCCAGACGGTGCAGAAGTTGCTCAATATCTTACAGACCCTAATTTATTAGATACAGATGGTGATGGATTAAGTGACGGCGATGAAATTACTACCTACTTTACCGATGCTTTAAACCCTGATACAGATGATGATGGATATACAGATGGTGAAGAAGTAGTAAACTTCACAGATCCAAATGATGCAGATGATCCTGCACCAGAAATCGATGATGGGGGGATAATTCCAGATGACGATAATTATGATCAAACAGAATTACCCGCAATAGGTATTTCAGTTACATATGATCCAACAAACGAAAGATCTACAATTTCTTGGTATAACATAGATGGTAATGGTTTGGATGATCAAACAGAAAACGAAGTTTTCGCAGAATTATCAACCTCTGTTTACTATATTTACAGACATACATCCAGAATCACTCAAATAAATTTACAATCATTGACACCAATTGCAGAGCTTACAACCGATGCTTGTGAATCTCTAAATTATTTCTTGTGCAAGAATGGTTCATCTCCATTTCACCCTGGCCATTCTGTAGAATTACAAATTGCACCGGAAGTCTCTGGAGAATATTATTATGCAATACTTACTGAACAAAATGATGGTACACAATCAACAAATTTGTACTGTGGACAAAATGTTTTATGTAACCCTGTAAATGAAACAACAGAGCCAGTTAGGACACCTTCATTATTATCTGCGACTTTTAATGCTCAATCAGAAACTACAACACTTTCATGGGTGAATTATAACCAATTAAATGCAGGAGAATTACCTGAAACAGGAGCCGATGCATTAAATATTAGGGTTTGGAGGCATTCGATTCCACTAAATCGCGATAATGGTTTTATCCTTTCTACAACAACTTCAAGTTATTTAGTAACAACACTTACTGCATCAAATACTCAAATTACGCTTGATGTCCCCCCAAATATCCAACGCTCAGTTTACTATTCGGTAACTTATTATTTACCAAATCATTTAGGCCAAGGTTTAGATTATGAGGATTTAAGATTTGAATTACCTGATGGAACGGTAAATAGTAATACATTATCAATTCCAATAATAGAAGACACATCTAATCCTGTTATTCCCGAAGGAGTTGATGCAGTATTTGAGCCATCAGCCTCTTTAGGAAATGGAATTACTAACATTAGTTGGACAGATTCAGTAGGAGAAGTTGGCGAGATATATACAATTTGGAGATCAAGATTACCAATTGAAGATGTTTATGAGCCGGGAGTAATGATGTTAGGATCTAGCATGGAGGGAGTAACATATTATCCAAATCAAATCAATAGAGGGACACTTGGTTACTACTATTATTGTGTAACTATTGAAGATGCAAATGGACGTACAAATTTAACTGTAGATGAATCAAATTGTGCTACAGTTTTTGAAAATACATTTGATCCTTGGATTGCAGAACCAACAGATGTTTCAGCTGAATATATTGGAAATGCCTTAACCAGAGTTACTTGGACAGATCAAATTGGAGTAGAAGGAGAAATCTACAATATTTGGAGATCTAATTCAGAAATTACCAATGAAACATATTCTTCAAATCCACCAACACTCGTTGGATCTGTAGAAGCAGGAATCGGTCAATACGATGTACAAGTAGAGGGAGATTGGACTTTAGATTCATATTATTGTGTTACTACAAAAGCCAGATACAATTTAGAAGAATTTTTAAATTTTGAAGATAGAGAATTTGATGAAGATACTGGAACTTACGAAGATTTTAGATTTATTCAAAACTGTGTAGGTCCTATCGCAGAGGATATTAGCCCTCCGAGAAAAACACCACTTAATTCAGTAGATGTTTGGAGAGTTGGTGATGTAGCTGTAAGAGTGAACTTTCAACAAATTATCGAAGAAACAGGAGAAACATACTTTATTTATCGATGCACCGATTCAGAATGTTTTGAAGAAGGGTCATCATCTCTAACATTGGATAAATGGGAACTTGCCGATGGACCAATAACCTTTACTTCAGAGGATGAACCTGCTCAAACCGTTTCAATTCCAATTGAATCAGGATTAGATCGAGAAGTTTGGTATGCCGTGGCTGCAATGGATGTAGATGGAAATTTACAATTTGAATTAGAAGAGAACTACAATGCGAGATTAGTTGATGAAGATACCCTTGGCCCCGACCTTTCGATAGGTATTCTTGGATTACAAGGAAGTTCCATGAAAGCAGGAACATACACCATTCAAGCAACTCTAGAAGAAGCAGCGGGGGGTAATCTTCCAAAAATTACTATTGTTGATTCACAGGGAGCAAATGTTGTAATGTCTTTAGCAATGACTCCCGCTGGCGCAATGTCAAATACATATACTTACCAATTTACATTAACACAAAGTGTACCAGCAGGAGCTTTAAGCATTAGAGTAACTGGTTATGATGCATATGGAAATTCAGCAATTACACAAGTGGATAATTATTCCGCAGACGGTTTAGCACCAACATTAACACTGTATTCTCCAAGTTCAGAAAGTACAGGCTCAAGTTATCGTTATGGTGATAATTTGATGATTAGTGGAGGAGCGATAGATGATGTCGGTATTGGCTCGATACAGATCAGATTCACAAGAAACTTGGGAATGCAGAGTGAAGTACCTGAAGCATGGCAAAATTTAGACGTATTGATAGATGATCAATCAGAGGAAAATGGAGTGTCTTTCTTTATCACATATGCTGCTAAGAACTTTGAAATCGGGGAACATAGACTAGAAGTTAGAGCCGTAGATTTAGCTGGAAATTGGGATGATGCAGTAGTAGACTTTTTTGTAGACAGATGTGAGCAAATTGAAACGGGAGAATTACAATGTGTATTTGCAGAATCATTAGAACCAGAACCAGAACCAGAACCTATTGAATTAGAAGCACTGTCTCCACCATACATGTTTACATATATTTTAGCAGCATTCAATATTTTCGCTTTTATAATGATAATACTTACATTAACAACCGCTGGAAGATCACCTTCATCAGATGAAGAGGATGAAGGAGAAGATTGGATGAAAGAATTCATTGGTACTTCAGCAGAGCCAGATATGGATGCAATAATGGATACAGGTAAAACAGACCCTGTAGATTCTTCATCTGGAAGTGATGTAAAAACATTAGATGATGAGGATGATGATGAATTATTCGGTGAGGCAGCACCTAAACCAAAACGTAGAGAAAGGAAGAAGTCATCAAAACGCAGAGTTCGTAGAAGTAGCAATAATGACGATGATGAGGATGATGAAGATGACTTCGGAGAAAGTAGTAAACCAAAAAGACGTCGCCGAGTAAATAGAAAGTAGTGAGGATATACAATGTCAACTGCTGAATTAAAAATTGCAGCAAATGGTTGGAAACAATTTATTGATCCACGACAATCCAAAATATTGATATGTTTACTGGCAATTCCAATAGCGATATATTTTGAATTTATTAGTCATAATTATACAGGAGTTTTCATTTCTTCCCTATTTGCAATCATGCCTCTAGCTTGGTTAATGGGTAGAGCAACAGAAGAAATCGCATTACGTGTGGGCCAAGGATTGGGTGCATTTTTGAATGCCAGTTTTGGGAATGCTGCAGAATTAATAATCGTAATATTCTTATTGATTGGGGCGAAAAATGCGAATGATTCGGGCTCTTTAGAATCTGCAGCTAATTTAATCACAGTTGTTCAAGCAAGTTTAATTGGTAGTATTCTTGGTAATTTATTGTTGGTTTTAGGTCTTGCATTTGTATGGGGAGGAATTAACCATAAAGAGCAAACATTTAGTTCAAGTGCAGTTAGTACTAATAGTTCTTTATTGATCTTAGCAATGCTAGCATTAATTATTCCTGCAACATTTGCTCAATCAGGCAATCATTCAATCGATACACTTGTTGATTTATCAAGAATTGCATCAATAATATTATTGGGTTTATACGGTTTATTTTTATTATTTCAATTAAAAACACACTCACATTTATTTGTCAATTCGACTCATCATGAAGATGAAGAAGCGGCTTTAAGTATGAAAAATGCTATAATTTTACTAGTAACCTCCACAATATTAGTGGCAGTGATGGCGGAATTCTTAGTTGGTAGTATCGAACATAGTGCTGAGGCATTAGGATGGCCCTCATTATTCATTGGAGTAATATTAATTCCATTATTTGGAAATGCAGCAGAGCACTTTACAGCAGTTACCGTTGCTGGAAAAAATAAAATGGACTTGTCCATTGGAATCGCCATAGGTTCTTCTACCCAAGTTGCAGTATTTATAGCACCAATCACAGTTTTATTTGGGTGGTTATTAAATGTAAACATGTCTCTGCAATTTGGATTATTTGAAACTATAGCAACATTTGTTGCAGTTTTAATCGCAAATAGTATTTGTTCAGATGGCAGGTCAAATTGGTTAGAAGGAGCTATGTTATTGGGCACATATGCAATTTTAGCAGTATCATTTTGGCTTGCTTAATTATATATCTTGATAGTAATCTTCTACTGCTATTTCAAGATCATTAGAAATCTCTTCAACGTTTAATGACATAGTAATCCCTCCATGTCTCAATTCTATTCCATCAACCCATACATCTAGACAATCGGCATTAGAATATACTAGATTTGCCAATAATCTTTTTTTCTCAAATCCGTGAGGTCTCATTCTAATATCATCAATATTCCAGGTCACCCAATCATTAGAACCTTCAGTACATAATTTCCATAATTTTTCAGGATTTAATATTGAAGCATCCCAATGATCATGACGTTGAACCATACTTGCTAATTTGGCCTCTTGTCTTAAATCAATTGAATTATTACTAGCGGATCCATCAGTCCCTAATCTCACGTCTACTCCCGCTTCAATCATGGCGGGATATGACAATGTTCCTCCGATTCCTAATTTCATATTGCTGGTAGGACAATGAACAGCTTTAGAATTATAATTTGCTAAGATTCTCATTTCATTTTTCTTTAACCAACCACAATGTGCTAGTACTGATTTATTTGATTCAAAGAAACCTATAGAATCTAAGTATTCAACGGGGTAGTAATTATGTTCTCTTTTACAATTTGCAACTTCATTTCTAGTCTCAGAAACATGGGTTAAAAGATAAGAATCGTATTTTCTTGACAATTCACCTGCTTTAATCAATGATTCTCTATTACAAGTATAGATTGCGTGAGGGGCAACAGCATATTCAACTCTTGAATTTCCTGTACCTTCTTTAAGAAGATTCTCTAAATCATTTATAGCTTGTTTTGGCCCATTCGGGTAGGAAGTAGTTGGGAAATCTGTTATGGTTCCTCCAGCAATACCTCGAATTCCAGATTCTATTAAACCAGCCGCCATTTCTTTTGGGAAATAATACATATCACACGCAAATGTAGTGCCAGTAGCAATTAATTCTGCACAGGATGCTTTGGTTCCTAATTCAACTAATTCAGATGTAAGTTTTTTTTCTGTTGGGAAAATAATTTCTTCCAACCATCTTTTTAGAGGAAGATCTTCACCCGTACCACGATTTAAAATCATAGCAAGGTGGGTATGCCAATTTTGTAAACTTCTAGTAATCACACGGTCTGAACCATTCAGATTGAATTTAACATCCTCATCACCATTAGATTTTGACCAACTTCCATCCTTGTGTAATAAAAAATCACCATGGTGTAGATTACAATTCTCATCAATTAGATGAGAATTTTTGTAGCGTACAGGGACTTCGTCCATATTACAGGCTCTAGTCCATTTGATTTGATTTTTACCTATTCTAAATTCTTTCTTTGAATTAATAAACAAGCACCAACTAATGAGATTATTGAAATACCAAGAGTAAAACTTGGCATAGAGTTAGTACTGGTGTAATCATCTGCCCAATCATCATAAAATTTCAGTTCAAAATCATTTTCAATATTTGTACTATTGTCAGTGCTAATCCACGTACTACTCATTATAATCCTACATTCTGAATTTACTAATGAGGTAGTTCTTATTTGATTTTTATCGTAATCACAAATCCAAATTATTTCCCATTGATTCAGATTTGAATCAGTCCACCATCCAAGAATTATTTCATTACTTTGCGTAGATTCTAATAATGAAAAGGTACCTAGTATTGTTTGTTGATTTCCATCAGAATTAGATGATAGTATATGTAATTTCAATTGACTAATGGGGACTTCAATATCACCAGAAATATTTGCATATCTAATTGAAGTAATTTCAAATGATGTTTTTTCCTCATCTTCATTATATTCACAACTACCATCATCTTCTTCTGCTTGACTATCGTAATTTATGGCCGAGGAATCTGTACATCCCGAGATTATATTGGAACTTTCTCTAAAAAATGATACTACATCATCAAATGCTCTATCATTAGAATATGGAAGGTGATGTCCTGCATCACCAACCAAATGAATTGAATTAGTGTAGTGTTCTACAAGTTCCGCGGAACCATAACCAAACCATGTATCATCTTCTCCCTCAAAAATTAAAGCATCTTCAGAAAAAGGAGAATTTTGATTAATTGTATCCATTAATCCTTGGTGTCCAGTTTCCAAATATCCATTGAAATGCATAACCTTTTCAAAGGAATTATCTGAATATGCCAAATAAATTGGAATCATTGCTGCTCCTTGAGAATATCCTAGCAGACCATAAAAAGGACCATTTTCTTCAATATAATCGTCTAGGAAATTTATTGATGTATCTGCCCAATTTGGATCATTAGTTCCTTCTCCTTTCCCTCCAGGTGGGTCTCTAACCCAAACACCATTGTCTTCGGGAGTATCAACAAAAACAAATTCAAATTCTGTTAATTCATTCATTAAATCTTGCATTCCTCCCTGAGATCGGAGTCCTTGTGAGCTATCTCCCCCTCCATGAAGTGCTAAAATTTTAGGTTTTGATGGCGAATCATAAGTACAAGATCCATCATCTTCTTCTGCATTTTGATTGTAATTATTAGCACTAGAATCAGTACAACCTTGTATTATTTCATTACTTTCTTCTTGCTCTACAACCATTATTTCAAAACTTTCTTCGATATTAATTGTTAAATCAGAGGTACCCTTATTCCAAATATTCGAATCTTCATCAATAAGATTAATTTGTATTTCATCTCCGTACATAAATGAAATCACATATGATTCAGTATCATTTTCCATAGTCAAACCAATTACTTTTGCAGGAATAGAAGGGATTATTGAGACGGTAATGTCCCAACTCCCAGAATCTTCCATTTCAACAATTCCAGTAAATGATTGGAAACCAGTCAAATTATCAACAGAAGAACTCCATTCAGTATTAGATAACTCTGTAGCAGATGGTTCAGGAGGGCCAGGTCCTTCATTATCATCTGAAGAAAGATCATCTTCATTATTTGGATTATCTTCAATTCTATCATTTGTGACACAAGTCATCATATCACCTTCATCCCAATCATAACCATTATCACACATACAATGTGGACCTAAATCTCCCATAGCACTCATCTCATATCCATGGCCATTACACTCTTGAATGGGTTGAATTGTCATTCCAATTGATTCTAATGCTTCAAAATAATCCCATTGATAATCAATCAACCATTCTGCTTCTGGTTGATAAGTTTCCATATTAGTCATTACCCGATTTATTATTCCTGCATTGGGAATGTCAGGATGTGCGCCTTGTGCTTCTAACATTTTTACTTCCATTGTCATCCCAGCAATTTGAGCCGATAAAACAACATCATTTTTTGCATTTTGATTAATATTATCATACATATTTATTGATACAATTTCTACATCACCACTCATACCATCTGTAATCTCCAATTCAAGAGATTCAATCGGAACTGTCATCAAAACCTGCATTCCAAATTTGTCATGCCCCTCAGAAACTGCATCAAAATTCAAACTCGCTTCAGGTGAACCATCTACCCCAATTAATCCTAAAACCTCTTCAACAGAATACTCTTTAGTTGTAAGCTCATCTTCAGAATCATTGGATGAATTAGTTTCAGAATCATTAGTTGAATTAGTTTCACTCATCTCGTTTTCTTCAAAATTAGGAATTAGAATTGGATCATAATTACATGTGTCATCACCGACTTTAGCACCTTCTGGCGCAGGTTCTCCAAAATTCGTAGCTTTAGGATCATTACAACCTGGATTTATTTCTTCCTGAGTACAACCTGCTAAAGCGGCCCCTAAAAACAAAAAGAAAATAATTATTGTAGATGTTTTTTGCATGGTCTTTGCAAGAAATGATACTATTAATACGATTCTGATAAAGTCTCATTTTTCCTTTTAATTATTGAAGCAAAAGAAATCACTAAAATATTTAGAAATATTCCTGGAGCAGGAAGACCTTTTTCTTCTTCAGTAATAATTAGATCTTTGGAGCTCTCTTTAACTAATAAGAATGAATCACCGATAGTATTGTCAGTTCGAACATATTCAACATGCATTGTTTCAGTAGTATGATTAACAGTAATATGTAATACTCCATGCGTTATCTCCCTGTGGAATGACCAATCTGGCTGTTCTTCAGCATATTCGTAAGAGTCTTTTCCTCCAACACCTGCAACTATGTGTATTGGAGAAAAACCAGAAACAAACATTAAACCTTCATCATTTAGGCCTCTAGTTGTTATGTTTTCATTAACAACAGGCCAACTTCTTTCGTAGAAATGGTCGTGCCCCCAAATTGCTAAATCTACTGAATTTTCAAATAATATTGGTTCAAGAAGTGTTCGTAATTCTATCATTGTATCATCATGTGTGGGATGTCCATGGGACGTATAAAGCGGCTTATGTCCATAGATGACTATCCAGGGAACATTCTCTCTATTTGCATTAGCAGCCGCCAAATCATCTTTTATCCATTCTAATTGATCAGTTCCTTCATAGTATGGGTGTTCGGTCGAAATACCAATAAAATGAACCCCACCATAATCAAAACTGTGCCAAAAATCAGTTCCACTACTACTTTGAGTCTCAAATCTCGTTTCATATGCATCAAAACCAAAACCATCTTCGGTTTCATTTTCATGATTTCCTGGCGTCATCATCCAAGGAATCTTTGACATTGTAGTTTCATATTTATTACCATGATCATCCCATATACTTTGATCGCCATTTGCGTAAGAAATATCACCTGAAAGAATTACTAATTCTGCATTATCAAAACTTCTTACTAAATTAGCGGTATTTTGTGCTTCATCAGACATACCATGGTCACCAAAAGCAACGAATTCAAAATAATCCTTTTCAAAATCTTGAGTAGTAAATGTGTATGTGTCAGACCAATCAGCAGCATGATCATCACCAACTCGGTATGTATATTCTGTACCTGGCAATAAGTCAGTCATTGTTGCAAAATGAAAAACCATATCATGTTCATAACACATTTCATAACCATCTCTTGTATTATCTAGGTTATTTCCAATACCATATTCTACAATTGAATTAGTCAATCCAGGCGTAGCCCAGATTACCAACATTTCAGATGGATTTTGTGTTAATTGAATGTGAATTTGTTCTGGTGTATGATCTGAGATTACGTGTGTCGTAGCAGGACAATTAGGATTAATACCGATAATTTGTGCAGAGGAAATTGGTGAAAATATACAAATCATCACACAAAATATGGCTACTTTGAGAGTATTCATATTACTACGCAAACATCGTTAAAATAAGTTTTTTTTGGTCTAATCCAATGGATGTGTAATTTTTATTCCATTTGAATCACTTAAATTTAATGCCCATCTTAGCGTTTTAATTACCCCTCTTAATGCAGTATAATTTCTCAAGGCTTCAGCATTTTTCTTAATATTCATACTTTCACTCCTGAAATGTTTCTCCCACAAAATCTTTCTTTCTTCGGCTTCCCTGAGCATTTCTCTTAGTTCTTCAGAAGAGCGTCTTGTATCCATATCTAGTGCCATATAATTTGCATCCGAAAAATCATCCTTTTTGAATTCTATTGATTCATGGAAAAATTTACAGCAATTCTCTTTGTAATTTTTTTATCGTCAGCCCAAATCGTTCTGCAGAAATTTCCAAACTTTCTATACCCGGTAATTTTTCACCAGCTAATAATTCTAAACATGCTCCACCACCCGTAGACAGGTGATTAATTTTATTTTCAAGCCCTAAATTACTGATTAATGTTGCTGTATGTCCGCCCCCAACCACAACAAAAGCTTCACTTTCAGAGCATGCATTAATTATTTCCATAGTACCGAATTTAAATTCCTCTAATTCAAAAACACCAGCAGGTCCATTGAGAATTATAGTTCCAGCATTTTTAATTTCAAATGATGCTTTTAATGTTGATTGAATCCCTAAATCAAAAATTTGGAATTCATTTTCCATTTTTGAGATTACCTGATCAACTCTTCTACCATTTACATTTAATGCAACATCAACGGGCAATATTATTCTCTCGGGATATTGTAGTAGTATATTGTAAATATCTTTACAGGTATTTTCCCATTTTAATCCTAATTCTTTCTTAAGAAATGATCGATTTATTTCTCCGATATCTGTACCTGAAATATCTAAAAATAAATTTGCAACTCCTCCAGTTACAATGATTTTATCTGCAATATTATTCTTCAACATATTTTTTCCGACTCTTACAGAGTCGTCAATTTTGATTCCACCTAATATTGCAATACATGGTTTTTTTGAATTATTCATAGCGTAACTTAATGAATTTATTTCATTCATCATTAGTGAGCCCGCTAAACATGGTAATGCATAAGTAAATCCAGTAATAGAGGGAGAATTTCTGTGTGCACAAGCAAAAGCGTCATTAACGAAAACGTCAGCAATACTAGATAGCCTTTGGACAAATTTAGTTTCAAGTTGGGATTCATAATCATTAGTTTTAAATGCCAATTCTTCATCATCCATTCTGACATTATTAAGCATTAAAATATCTCCAATTTTCATCTCTTCTATGGCGGAAAATGATTTTTCACCACAAATATCATCAACATATTTCACTGTCCTACCTAGTAACCTTTGAAATTCTCTAGCATGACTTGATGTACTTGTGAAATCTTTTTTTCCAGGTCTTGATTGATGTGTCAAAATAATTAATTTTGTTTTACTTAATTTATTAATCGTTGGAATTACCGCTTTTAATCTAGTATCATCTAGAAAAGAATTATTTATTGGATGTAAAGGACTATTTCCATCAATTCTTAGTAGTACAGTTTTACCATCAAGAAATACATCATCTAAGGTGCGAATAGCCCCCATTAGTCGTTGCTAATAATTGTGCTTATTAGTTAAATCGGCTAAAAATTATATTCTCCGAAAATAATAATTATAATTAAAACATGACTAAAAATAAAAAAATTTGGCGAAAATTCATATTGTTTCAAAATTCTGTGAACTTATGGCAGGAGATTCTAGAGGTGTAGGTAGGGTTTCTACCAGCACATCTGATTTTGGAATTTCTGGTAGAGAAAGCCATGATTCAAGTAAATTTTATAATTCTAAACTTAATCAAAATCAAATAAGTTTTAGAGACGTTGGAGAAATTAAAGAATTTCCTTCTGAATTAAAAAATAAGATTGTTTGTGCTGACTCTAGAAATTTATCTTTTTTACCAAATAATTGTGTACACTTGATGATAACTTCTCCGCCATATAACGCGTGTAAAGAATACGACGAAGATTTAAGTTTAAATGATTATTTAAAATTATTAAAAGAAGTTTTTGAGGAAACATATAGAGTACTAGTTCCAGGAGGCAGAGCGGTAGTAAATGTAGCTAATTTAGGGCGTAAACCGTATATTCCACTTTCATCCCATATAAATCAAATTATGGAAAAAATTGGTTTTTTAATGCGAGGTGAAATAATTTGGGATAAATCTGCATCAGCAGGATCTAGTTGTGCATGGGGTTCATTCAAGAGTGCTTCTAATCCCTGTTTAAGAGACATACACGAATATATTTTAGTTTTCAGTAAAGGTGATTATAAACTTCCTAGATCAAAATCAGAAAGACAAAACAGAATTGATACAATTGAAAATAAAGAATTTGTGGAATTTACAAAATCAATTTGGCGCTTTCCAACGGTTTCAGCAAAAAGAATAGGACATCCTGCTCCGTTTCCGGTTGAATTGCCAAGAAGACTAATTGAATTATATTCATTTAAGGGAGATATCATTTTAGATCCATTCATGGGTTCAGGCTCCACATGTATTGCCGCTATAAATTCAGAAAGGAAATATATTGGAATTGACATTGATAGTCAATATTGTAACCTTGCTGAGGAAAGAATTTCTGCCCTCGATTAAAGATGAAATAATCGGAAGTGGAATATACTCAACTACCAACGCGATAACATGATCGAATTTCAAATCGAATTAAGTGACCAGCCCGGACAACTTGCAGGAGTTACTGAAGCAATAGCATTAGGTGGCGCAAATATCCTTGGTGCTGCAGCAATAGGTAAAGCAAGACCAGCAGTTGCACTAGTCGTTGACGATGAAAGTGCAACTATGAAAGCATTAGATGATTATGGAGCATCATATTCTACAAATGAATTATTATTATACACCCTTGATCACAGACCAGGTGCTTTAGCGGAATTTACTAGAAAAATTGCTGATGCAGGGATTAATTTGAATTCATTTTATATTATGCATATGGAAGAATCAACAGCAGAAATCGCATTTACAGTTGATAATGTAGAATTAATTTGTGAAATGTTTGAAATATCAAATTATAATTAAATTTTGAAAATTTCACCTTCTTCAGCAATATTCCAACCCATTTTTTTTACTTCTAAAAATTCATCACTAGAATTGTTATGAAGTGGATTTGTATGATTTAGGTGTGTAAACTTTATGATTGGGTCCCCAGTTTTCTTTTTACCAATTAATTTTAAAGTTTCACTAACGGTTGGATGTGGTACATTTGTTTGATTACGACCAATTAATTCATCTGACGACCAAAAAGTTCCATCAATTAAGGCAAAATCTATTTTTTCAGAATAAAACCAATCTCTTATGGTATTCTTTTCTACAAATTTTAGTGTACTTTTCCAGGTATCATGATCTGGAAGGAACAATAAATTTTTATTAGGTCCAATTATTAAAAAGGCATGCATATCCGATAATTCTGCTCTATGAGGTATTTTAATAGGTTTAATTTTGAATCCACAATTTGGAGAGGGCGAATAAATTTTAGAACCAATAAATGGATTGACAATGATGTTTTTTGATTCAACTAGTAAATTCCAATTTGGGGTATTTTTAATCAATTTTGACAAGCTTTCACTACAATTAACATTTAATTTGTCATAATTCATCACTTCTTTTCCAAACAACCCCAAACCATCAATATGTCCATGATGAGCATGAGTAATCCATAAAGAACTTAATAAAAATTCATCCGATTTAACCGAATTTAATAAATTCAATTGCCAAGCTAAATCTCTTGTTGCTTCAATTAGGTGTTTCGTCCCATCTGAGCCAACAATCCCTAATGAAACAGAATGCTTAGTTAATTGGGGGTTATTTTTTACAATTTCACAACAATCTAGATTACAACCAGCCTGAGGAAATCCTCCATCTTGTGAAATTCCTAGCACGATTACTCGTACATCACTCCCCATATTTGACGTGAGAAACATCAAACCCTTTTCAATTACTCCTTCTGGGGTATGTCATGGGCTGGAGCGAATCAGACTTGTGCGGGCCTGAAGGCGAGGATTGGAGAGTTCCCGTTTCAGAATTAGAATTTAGACAATCAATGCTAGCAAAAGCATTAGATAATGCTGGTTTAGAAGGTGCTCTTTTACATAATCCTGTGGATTTATATTATTTTTGTGGAGGTAGACAAGATGGTGCAATGTATATTTCTGCTGAGAGTAAAGAAATCGAATCAGTGCAATACGTTAGAAGAAGTCTGAAGAGAGCAATTTTTGAGGCTGGAGGCGATAATGCAATTCATGAAGTAGTTAAGTTTCCCAGACTTTCTCAATTTTTCGAGACTCTAAAATCTCATGGGATTAAGCAAATGCCTTCGATGCAATTATCTAGTATTCCCCATTCTTTCGCTTCTAAATTTCAGAATTCACTTTCTAGTTTTGAGGGAGAATTAAATGATTGTAATCATTTAGTTCATATGATTCGTGAAAAGAAATCTATGTGGGAAATAGAACAAATGAGAATTGCTGCAGAAGTACAGTTACAGATGTTTGAATCAATTAGTGCTTTAGGATGTGAGGGTGTCACAGAATTAGAACTAACTGCAAGTGCAGAAGCAATTAGTAGAGCGGCTGGATTTGGAGGTGAAATTTCAATGCGTAGATTTCCAATGCAATGTAATCGTGGTGTTGTGGTGGCAGGTAGAAGTGGGGGAATTCCTTCATTTTTTGATGCCGCAGTCGGGGGAATAGGTCCTTATCCTGGTGCAGGAATGGGATCAGGTTTTGGTAAAATTAAACGCGGAGAGCCAGTACTTGTAGATTTACTTCATGCCCATAGAGGTTATATTGTAGATATGACACGAATGTTCGTTGTTGGAAAATTATCCAATGAATGGGAAAATAGGCTTGAAGATATGCAAGGCATTAAAGAAGTTGTAGTAGATGCACTTCATCAAAGAAAAACATGCTCAGATGCTTGGGTAGATGGTTTTGAATTAGCATCTGAATTAGGCTATGAAGATAATTTAATGGGAATGAAACCAAATCAAACAAGATTTTTAGGTCATGGGGTTGGATTAGAATTAGATGAGAGCCCTGTAATAGCTAATGGTTTTGATAGAAGTTTGACCGTGGGAGGAACTATCGCAATTGAACCAAAAGTTGTATACCAAGAGGGAAGTATCGGTACAGAAGATACTTGGTTAATGACTGACTCAGGAATGGAACCAATTACTGCTGGTGCGGCTTTTCCTTGGATTTATGAGTGGGAGTGAAGAAATGACATCTAAGCCATGGTCTACATCTAGTATCGGAATAGTAGCCAGTCAATTCACAGATATGAGAATCTCAGGTGAAGTTAAAAAAAAGTTAGTAGATTTATTACTTGAGAAGCTGAAACATATCGTGAAGGAAATTGAATTTGAAACATTAGATAAAGATCCATCCAGAAAGACTCTTGATGATCCCCGTAGAGAAAGATTAGGTTTTAGTCGTACTAGAGGTTTGATTTTGAATCAAATCAAGAATGTTGAATCTGTTGGAGCGTCAGCTGTTGTTTGTGTTAATGAAGAATTAGAGAAATATCTTCAACAGTTAATATTACTTTCTTCAAGAGCAGCATTACAAAATAGAGTGGGAACCATTAAACCTAGACATTTAGATAGAGTTTTGGAAGAATTTGATTTTCAAATTCCAGATGAAAATAACTCTGAAAGTAATGAGGAAGAATTAGAAAAAAAAGATAATATTTCATTAAATGTTGGAATTTCAAACGATTCATCTTCGATGAAACGTTTATGCAAAAGTTTAGCAGGAATGCCAGTTAGTGATGAATGTGTGGAAGAATTATTATTATTATATTCTGATTATGCGGAGGAATTGGAATATAAATTAAAGGGAGCATTATTTGGAAATAATTTACATGCGATACATGAGAATATGAAAAAATTAGAAGATATTAGACAATTAGGGTTTTTACGTAGGATGCTAAGACAAGCGGGTGAAAAAGCACGAGAAGAAGGTTCTAAAAAAGTAGATGTTGGACATGTAATTCAAATCGATCCCTTTTGAAAATATCTTTTGAAATAAAATTTAAATATAAATGATTTTTAATTCCTTTTGTCGGTTAGGAAGTTTTTGTTCTTTAGGTGCGCCTAAATAAAAATTATTACTAAAGGCAGGTGGAAAAAATGAAAGATTTTGGTAATGAAGATTTAACAAAATGCCCTGTAATGCACGGTGCAATTAGT
>CEOV01024681.1_pt1 | contig 17698 bp, 22 predicted proteins | sample 530631 | NCBI WGS metagenome assembly CEOV01 (sample SAMEA2620756, study PRJEB7988) | marine metagenome | isolation source: saline water (ENVO:00002010), including
TCTAAATGCTCTAGTGACTATTGAATCAGAATCTAATCCAACAGTAAGTCTTTTGTTGGTTGTGTCTGCACTAACTGTGATATTACCATCACCTCGTATATCTACGTTGCCATCTTCTTGTACAAAACTTGTGCTACCATTTGTTACTCTAATATTGGATAATAATCCACTTGTATTAGCAGTATCAACATTGGCTATAAGAGCATTTACTTCTGCTTTGGTAAATGAATCTGAAACTAATCTATAATTTGCCGCTGGTACAGAGCCTAAGTTTTGTGAATTAACTGCTATATCGGCTGTACCTCTAAAGTATGTACTGAAGATTTCACTGAATTTGTTTGAACTGTTACCTAAATCGTATGTATTATTTAAAGCAGGAGCATTGTTGCCTGTTGTTACCATTGCCTGTGCCACGTGGGCATTGAATGTAACACTATCTAACTTGCCTGAGATGTCTGTGTTATTAACAAATGTTAAGTTACCAGCACCATCTGTTTGTAGTATTTGGTTTGCATTTCCGTCTGCTGTTGGAAACGTTACGTTGCCACCTGCTATTGAAAAATTCGTTGTTACTAAATTGTTTGATGTTACTAATCCATCGGACATGCTAACATTATTATTAGCACCTATAAATGTTAATGTTGTGCCATCATAAAGTATGTTGTCGCTACCATTAAGTACATTACCATTAGCATCAAATACAGCAACCGTATTTGCATTACCAGAACCTAATGAAAGTGTGCCTGAACCTACTACTGCATCAATAAAAATTACATTATCGTTAAGACTAATTGTAGTATTTGCACCGGATTGTAACTTGTAGAACTCTAAATACTGATTATCGTTTTGTTTATAAAGTCCAACACCTTGTGAGCCAACGTTTCTACCTAATCCTGTTACGTTTGCATTGGCACTAACCGCACTGGTTTCGTTCTTGAATGAACCTGTGGTTGCATCATAAACAAGTATCTGGTTATCACTAATATTTGTTAAATTAAATTGTATGTTGTCGTTTGAACCGATTGCCATAAGTATAAATCCTACTAACTATATAGCAGTATTTATCACTTTACACGATTTTTTGGCTTATGCAGACAGTCGGATGTAATTTATAGAGCCGTAATCAGATATGTATGTGCTACCTAAGTAACTTCTATCTACCTTAACTCTTAAATATGTGAAGTTTCCTTGAATGGTATATGCTTCTACACCAGTAAATCCTGTTGTACCGCTTATGGGAAATTGTTTGTAACCACCTGCTGAAGCATTCAATCCACCTGAGATTTGAATATCAAACCAATCGCTTTCCGTTGGAGTCAATGCTAATGAGCCTTGAACTGATACTCTGCCTTTGAAAGCATTATAAGATATTGCAATAGTTTGTATGCCGTCTGTGTATCCGTAAAAACTGTCGCCTTCTACCTTATCAGTAGTAACGTTTAGTGTAGAGCCTGTTGAGCTCTGCATCAATATGCTTTTTCTATTAATGGTCATACATGTATTTATCTGTTATTGAGATTTTCAATGACAATAACTTCAGTAACATTTTGTATAGAATCAGGATATTTTAACTTCATGTACATAGCAACTTCTTCAACATCTTCTTTTCTCAGATAAACATTGAAGTAATTCTTAACACAGTTATCTGCTCCAACTATATCCTCTACAAAGTTTTGCAGTTTTGTGAGATAAGCAAATCGTTTTGCATAAGTTTCAGCCAAAGCACCAACTTGACTCCTAACTCCAAAATAACCACTAGAAGGTTGTCTCCATTTGTAAGGATTGAATTTTATTTTACAATCATATTCAGTGTAATAATTTCTATCTCTTATTACTTTAAGGTTGTAAGTATCTCTGCTTTTACTAACTTCTTCTAATGCTGTAATATGTTTTTTGCTTATAGGACCTATAACTTGGTTTACTATGTCACCAAAGTCTTTTAGAAATGCCATAAGATATTCTTTCTTTTCAAAGTATGCATGCCTAGTAAATGAATTAACAAACTTACAACGCCAAACCCTTTCTAATTTTTGGTCGTCAGTTTCGCCTTCTAAACAATCTCCATGATAAGCAAACCATTTGTATAAGGACCTATTGTCCTCACTGAACTCCACAGAGTTTGAATTCAATCTTACTTTGTAAGGGAATTGTGAATAGTATAATTTGGTTGTGCCTTTTAATTCTATATCACCTAATTCAGATTTCTTTAATATCTTCAAAGTTTAGTTCCTCTTCTTTTCGTTGTACTAATATTTGAACGTTTCTTAAATCTTCAAACAGTATTTTCTTACTTAATGGTTTCTTTAATTCACTTTCAAACAATCTTTTTAAAGGTCTAGCACCCATTGTAGGCTCATAACCTTCTTCAACAAAGTAATTGATAGTGTTGTCATCTAATTCAAGTACAATGTTTTTATCTTTTAGTTGTGCATTAGTTTCATCTACAATTCTGTGTACAATTTTTTCAATTACTTCTGTACTTAATTTGTTAAATCTAATCACACTATCGATTCTATTTCTAAACTCTGGAGTAAAGAAAGTGTTTACTGCTTTTATATCTGTATCAACTTTTGTGTTTTTACCAAAACCAATTTTTAGTTTCTCAGCATCAGCGGCGCCTAAGTTACTTGTCATTAGCAATACAACATTTGTAAAGTCTGTTGTTTTACCTGTAGCACCTGTAAGTCTACCATCGTCCATTACTTGTAACAATACTTGTAATACTTCTGGTGCGGCTTTCTCTACTTCATCTAGCAATAATACACAATTAGGATTGTCTTCTACACTTGTGAGCAGTTGCCCTTGCCCCATTTTACCTTCAGCATGTCCAACATAACCTGGAGGGGCACCAATTAGTTTACTAACACTATGACGCTCTTGATACTCTGACATATCAAAACGTACAAGTTTGCTCTCAAGTTGTTCTGCAAGTTGTTTTGCTGTTTCAGTTTTACCTGTACCTGTTGGACCTACTAATAAGAAAGAACCAATAGGCTTGTTAGGTTCTCTCAATCCTGATTTACTAACTAATATTGCTTCTACTATTTGGTCGACTGCTTGGTCTTGCCCAAATACTTTTGTTTTAATTCTTTTATCTAAACTTTTATATCCTTCTGTGCTGTCTATATCTATTACATCTTTACCTATGTTACTCATCTTACTAATTACAGTAAGGATATCATCTAGTATAACTTCTTCTTCACCTCTAAGTTTTACTCTAGCACCAGCGGCATCCATTACATCTACTGCTTTATCAGGGAAGAACTTGTTCTTAATATATCTATCTGCTAAGTCAACACTCTTTTCTAATAAGTCATCTGAATATTCTACAGCATGAAACTCTGAAAAGTTTGGTTTCAATCCTTTAATAATTTTAATTGTTGTAGGTACATCTGTTGGCTCAACATCTACACGTTGGAATCTACGCATTAATGCTTTGTCTTTTTCAAAGTGTGTACTATATTCGTCATTAGTTGTTGCACCTATTGTGAGCAGTTTACCTCTGCCTAAGATAGGTTTCATTAGGTTAGCAATGTCTACATTACTACTGCCTGCACTACCGGCACCCATTATCATATGTATTTCATCTATGAACAGTATTACATTTTTATTCTTTTCTAAACTATCTAATACAACTTTGATACGTTCCTCAAAGTCACCTCTATATCTAGTACCTGCAAGTAGTCCACCAATGTCTAAACTGTAAACAATTTTTTCTTTAAGTGCATTTGGTACTTGTCCTTCTACAATCTTTAATGCTAGTCCTTCTGCTATTGCAGTTTTACCTGTACCTGGTTCACCAATCAAAATAGGATTGTTCTTCTTACGTCTTGCAAGTATGTGGACTAAGTCTTCTACTTCTTCTTGTCTACCTATAAGTGGATCTATTTCGCTGTCAACTGCTTTTTCATTCAAGTTTATTAAGAACTCTTCTGCTTCTTTAAGTGAGACTTCTAAGTTTCTATTCTTGGTAATATATTCTATTACACTTGCTCTATCTAATCCGTTAAGGTCACATAGATATTTTGCATGTGTATTATCCTCAGATAGAATACTAATGAATAAATCAATAGGAGCAACTTGGTCTCTTGCACTAAAGATGACCTGTGCGAATGCTCGTTGTAGAACTCTTTCTATTGCTGTAGTCTTTTTAGGCTTACCTTCAAATACTACTTCTCCTTTAAGTCCATTAAATTCTGTATCTTTTAAATAATCTTTTAAATCTTCTTTAGCAGATAAGTAATCACAATCAATTTTTTCTAGTATTTCTATTACACTTTCATCTTCTAGAAGACTATACATGATATGTTCTAATGTAACGTACTCATGTTTTTCGTCGATTGCTTGTTGAACTGCGTTAGATATAATCTGGTCTATCTCACTCATACTATTATTTACTATTCCTCGTCTAAAATGTCTTTGATTTTTTGTAAAGTTTCATCATCTACGTTAGGCGGTGCAACCTCCACTGATACAATTAAATTACCTGTACCTCTACCATTAGGATCTGGCATGCCTTGTCCTGACAATCTAAGTGTAGCACCAGGCCCTGTTCCTTTTGGTACTTTTACTTCTAATTTTTTATTATCTAGATGTGTTATCCTAACTGTAGTACCAAACATAGACTCAAAGTAATCTATTCTTATTCTAACCATTAAGTCATTTCTATTTACTACTTCCCATTCTGGTGGATTGAACACATGGCATCTTACAATTAAATCACCTGATGGTAAATTATCATATTGCTTTGGTCCTTTGCCATGAAGATTAAACTTAGTACCATGCCTAGTACCTGCAGGAACAATTAATTTAAACTGTCCATACCCTGTATCTAGAATCTTCTCACAACCTTTATAAACTTCATCTAGTTCTAATCTCAAATCCATTACACCATCTGGATTACGAGTAGGTGCTCTGGGTCTTTGTCTGCCAAATATATCACTAAAGATATCTGCAAATGGACTACCTTGCCCAAAAGGATCTCCGCCTTGAAAGTTTTCAAACGGATTTGGATTATCGTATTGTTGTCGTTTTTGAGGATCGCTTAAAGTATCATAAGCATTTTGAATCTTTTTGAACTCTGCTTCATCGCCACCTTTGTCAGGGTGATGTTTCATTGCAAGTTTTCTAAAGGCTTTCTTAATTTCCTTTTGGTCTGCTTGTGGTGATACACCTAATGTTTGATAATGATCCATAGACTTATTATAAACGTTTTAAGTGCAAAAGTCAAGGACTAAACTAAGTTATCTACTAAGTCTACTATGTCTTGAACTGTTCTTATATTATCTATTTCGTCGTCTGTTACTTCTATATCGAAGTTCTTTTCTAGTTCTAATACTAATTCTATTGAATCAAGACTGTCTGCGCCTAAGTCATCAAACACATCTGACTCTAATTTTACAGTATCCTTTGAAATATCAAAGTGTTCTGCAACTAATTTAATTACTATTTCTGAATTACTCATCTTTGTTTCCAAATAATTTCTTTAAGTTGAACCCATTATCTTCCTTAGGTTCCATTTCCACAGGTTTAGTTTCAACTTTTACAGCCTCCTCTTGATTGTCTTGTCTCTCTTTATTCTCTTCAAGCCAACCATCAACTCCTTTAGGTGCTGTTGCTTCTCTATAATAATATATAATTTCCTTTTGTTGATTTATATAACGTTTAATCTCCTGTAAGTTAGCCGCCATTCTTTCATAGCCTTCTGGTGTAATTGCAAATATAACAAAATCACCGTCTAACATTAATTCTATTTCTGCTACCTTTTGTTGTAGATTACCACAAGACTCTATGACATTGCCTTCTGAATCTGTAAGTGGTTTTAATTCTATTCTATTACCTTCAGCATCACGTTTGACACGTCTTGCTGTACTGCCATCTTCTTTTGTATATGGTTCATACTCAAATCTTTCTGTAGTGTAGTACCATTTACCATTACCAATATTCTTTTTAGCAGTTGCAGGCTTACATGGTGTGTTAGTAATAACTTTCCATTCTACGTCAGCCATTTGTATTTCTTTAGGTAGTGGTGGAGCATATATTTCTACCTCTACAGTTTCAGTAATTACTTTAACTGGCGGTATAGGTTGATATCCTGTAGTTGCACAGGCACCTAATAATAATGCTAATCCTACTATTGTTAAATTTTTTACCATGTGTACCCCAAGTTAAATGAAGTAATGTTATCATCTATTTCATCATCTGTATATAGATTACTAAATCCTAATGTAACACCGTTTTCAAATTTATATGTTAAGTTTGTTTCGTTACGAGTGTAATCACTATTTTCTACTAGATATTTGTTTACAAAACTTACGTTTTCTGTAACTTTATATGCAAACCAAAAACTGTTACGCCATATTAATTCAGACTTATAATCTGATTCTAATTGTGCAAATGAAAATTCATTACTTGCTTTTATTCTTTCTGTTCTCAGTATTTTATATCCGTATCCTACTGCTCCTATAATTCTTTGTCTATCTGTTCTAAATCTATTATTATCCACACTTGCTAATCCAAATACATAATGTTTGGGTAAAAAGGTGTAAATGGATTTGCCGGATAGGTAATATCGATTTGTAGTTTCTTTACCTTCCTGCTCTTGAAAATTAAATGTACCTGCCAAGTCATGTTGCCATTTGTCTTGTTCCCATTTCTGTTTGAAACTTGAACTTAATGTAACAGAGTCAGTACTGTCTATTAAAGAGCCACCCAATTTAAATGAACCTGATGCTTCTATTGGTGTTGTAACGACAAGGGCTAATAATAGTATTGATAATTTAATTGCTGTTTTCTTCATCTTTCTGTTCGTCAAGTTGTGATATGTCTCTGCTGTCTTGCTCAACTGCATCAAATACTGCCTTTGTTGCATCGTTGGCTCTGTCTTCTATCATGTTTGGTCTTCTTCTAGACAGTATAGTTAAGTCATGGTCTCTAAATATTGCCATTGCCTCTTCAGCCTGTCGTTGGTATTCTGTGTTAGCAACTTGTAAATCTCCTATTTGTTCTATTTGTTTACTGTTGCTTTCTTCTAAACTTCTAATTGTTTGTTCATTAATTTGTGCCGCACTTTCTAATGCAACGTTACGTTGGTTTAATACATCAATTTGCATTTGTTGTTGCTCAACTGTTTTGTTTAAGTTGCCAACAATAAAACTATGAGCACCATAGGCAAATAATAATGTTATTCCAACAAATGGTAAACTTCTTATAAAACTTAGCATGGCCTTGCTATTAACACTTGGTCATTAGCAGGATTATGAAAAACGATATGTTTGTTTATTGGTACTACGGATAAACTACCTCTCATACTATTCAATCGCTTCATTAAACTGTGGTCAAATTCTGTATCTATTGCTAGTTCAGATAGACCATTTTCTTCAAGTGTTAATTTCCCTTCTCCGAGGTTAATAAACTCTAATTTAATGTTATACTTATAGTCTTCCAAAGTCAAAATATTATTTTCTAGGACAGCATTTTTAACATTTGTGTTGTCTACTATAAAATTTGTAATCTTTGAAACTCTATCTTGTTCTAATTGTTCTTCGTATTCTTCTTTTGTTTTGTATTGTGATGGATCTTGTGCTACTAAACCAGTTAAAACTTCCATATCTAATGATACAGGATCTTCAGATAATAAAGGTTTTACTTTCCATTGTAACTTTCCGCTTAGATGTGAAATGTCATCAACTAATTCAAATAAGTTGTTTAACAATGCATCATTTCTATCCATTTCTACAAACACCATGTACTCATTGTCTTCCGTAGGATTGGGACTTACTTCTACATCTCTATATGGCATGCTACCTTTGTTAATAAAGTTTGCTAGATCCTCTCCAGCAGACTCTTCTTTTACATACAAGCCAATTACTGATATATCTTCTTTTTCACCTGTCTTAGGTTCAAATTCATCTACTGATATCTTTGGTAGTACTACACCTTTTAGGTCTTCTTCACGCAAACTCATTATATTGTTCCTGGTTCCTGTAAGCCTGTTGCTGTAGGATCTACCTCAGGCATAGTATTTGGTTGTCCTAATGATTGATCCTGGGCTCCTTGAATGGCTTCCATATCAATATAAGAATCTTCTGCGGCTTCAACTTGTTCTTTGCTGAATTCATCTACAAAACGTCTAGGCATTTTTATTTCAACAATCCAAACATTTGTAGTATCTTTTTTAGCAACACGTCTTGGTTGAGCACCACGTACTTTAATTTCTGTATCATCAACTGTCATTATTTTTTTAGGCTTGACTAGTTGATCCTTATACATTTTGACTTCGCAGTCATTTTTTCTTAATCTTAGAATAGCATCTGGGTCAGGCATATCTTTCTCTTCGTACATTAATGCAACTTCAATAAAATATCTACCCAAGTTAGGACCAGCAACAACTTCACCTTTATCCCAATTCTTATAGGCATACAGTTCGATGTTATCAAGAACTCCTTCAAATTCTAATAGCATATCTAGTAACGTATTAGTCTCTGAAATCTTCTTTACATTATCATTTATAATTTTGGCTGTTCTCATATCTATTCCTTTGTTACAACTATTTATCATTTATTGACGATATGTCCAAACTTTTTTCAAAACTACGTTGTTAAAGAGTTGGAGTAATTTTACTAAATAATTTTTGAGTATGAAGTTATACACACAATCAATCAACTCGAATCAAAAAATTTCCCTTAGGCAGACTATTGGTTACGATACAGTAGCACTCCATATTCATGAACGGCAAAACAGGAGATTACAATGTCCAGAAGAAAACGTAAAGAACGTCAATTTAAAACTAAATTTAAGGAGAACTATCATTTGCAAGTAATTAAAGGAGGTCAAGTCGAGACAATCAAACGACAACACGAAGTAAAAATTGTTCCAAGAAACTTTAAACAAGATGATTTATTGGAACTTTTGCAAGATAGAAACAAACATATAGCATTTGCTACGGGCCCGGCAGGTACGGGTAAAACCTTAATTAGTACACTATATGCTATACAACAATTCAAAAAATCCAATATAGATAAGATAGTGATAACGAGACCAGCGGTCTCTGTTGATGAACAACACGGTTTCTTACCTGGTAGTTTAATGGAGAAGATGGCACCATGGACTCGTCCAATATTTGACATCTTTGAAGAATATTATCACCCAAAAGAAATTGAATACTTGTTAGAGAATAACAAAATAGAAGTAGCACCTTTGGCATACATGCGTGGTAGAACATTTAAAAATGCAATCATATTAGCAGATGAAATGCAAAATGCTACTAGAGAACAAATGAAAATGTTATTGACTAGGATAGGAGATAACAGTAAATTAATTGTTAATGGTGACCTACACCAACATGATAGAGGTTATGAATCAAATGGATTGAAAGACTTCTTAGAACTATTAGAAAGACGTAATAGTAAAATGATGGGAATAGTTAGGTTTACTGATAACGAAGTAGAAAGACATCCAGTGGTTAGTGATGTACTTAGGATTTATCAACCTGTTCTAGAAGGTTAGATAAAACAGTCTGGCATAGTGGATTGAATTCGTGGTCTTCAATATCATGTAGTTCACGCATTCGATCCACAGCACTTTGTACTGCTCTTAATGGATCTGGACTTTGATTCTCGATGTGTTTCCAAACAAACCCACCTTGCTTGAATTCAGGTTCATTAAGAATATCATTTACTTTGGACATGCTTTCTTGCTCTATCTAATGTAGTTTCAAATATCCATTTAAAGTCATCTGCATCTAAGTCAACAGGGTGACTGTTATAATTTGCTTGAGCAATAGCAGTTTCCATGAATATGTCTTTATGTTTTGGCAAATACTTTTCGTACAGGTCCCATTCTTTTATATAAAATTCAAATACACTTAACAGTTTATCTACGTCAACAAATTGATAAGCATCATTTCTTTTACGCAAACTTGCTTCTATTACTGCTGGAGCAAATAAGGCGTTTATTTCGCCATGCTTTAATCCTGTTTGTTTCCCAATACTAAAACTTATATTGTGAATGTGTCCTAATGCACAATCCATTGCCTTACTACCTAAGAATCCAATAGTAGCAAAGTCTTCTCTAAATTCAGGTGTAATTTCTCTTGTTGGTAAATGCTTCAGTGCCATATTAATACCATGTATTCCTGCCCCTTCGGCTATCGGATGTGGTATTGAACTAGCCGCACCTTCTAAACAATGTGTAAGGGCGTCTATGGCTATTATAAGGCTGGTTGTTGTAGGCAAAGTATCTGCTAATAAACTATCTATTATGAGTATATCGGGCCTGCAATTTTCATCATACACAGGCTTTTTATTGCCTTCTCCCCTAACAATCATTAACCCTTTTGTAATTTCTGCACCACTGTAAGTTGTAGGTACAGCAATAAACTTAGGTCTTATGTCTGCTAAACTATTAAACACAACGCCTTTGCCTAAGTCTACAATACTGCCGCCTCCAATAGCAAGTACAGTATCACAATCACTAATTACAAAGTCTTTGTATGCTTCTAGTATTTGTTCATTAGTAGGTTCTGTAAGGTCTCCGTAGTGTTCTCCCCACATAATTACAGGATCATATCCTGCTTTCTCTAATATTTCTTTTATGCCATGCTCCCTAGCCGCCGGTGTGCTAAGAACAAAAACACTTTCTATATTATTTTGAAACCTTAATTCTTTAATATGTTTTTCAAACCCGCCTGGCTCTAGTATTACTTCTATGTTTTGCTCGTAAAATCTAGCCATTATACAACTCTTATTGCAAACATAAATGGGTCTGCTTCTTCATTATCATTATCGTAATTTGTGTCCAAGTATGTTTCTAATTCGTACTTGTTATCCTTAACAAACATGTCTACCTGTCTTCTTATACTAGGCTTGTCATAGTCTGGACCTAATATAACTGTACCTTCATCTGCGGCTATGTTCCATAGTTCTAATGTTTTGCTAATAACAGTTTCAATTGTATTAGGTGCTTGTTGCATTTTATATGGCAACATTGTGTAAATTAAATCATACGGTTTGTTTTCTTTTAATGCTTCTATGTCTACATCAAGAGGACTAGTTCTATGATATTCTATATCTTTGTATCCTTTTAATGTTTGCTTAGTAGTTTCAAATTGTTTATTTGCTAATGGATGTTGGTCGAAAAGGTCGTGTAAGTGTAAAGGATTTTCAGTTACACGTCTACACAGGTCTGCTGTTTTTCCTGTGGTATGCATAAACTCGTTAAGGATTATATTATTTTTTGTTGCTTTGACATAGTTCAACAGTACAAGTGCTATGTCCGTGCTTGTAGGTCCAGGTATATTGTTTTCAATTGCCAAACTTCTATCTAGTTTGGCTTCTGGTATCAAATCCATATTAGTAAATCTTTCTAAGGTAAAAGTCAAATGGCTCAACAGTTTTAATTTCTATTTTATTGCCATCCATATCCTTTCCTAGAAAATGTGTGTTTGTTTTCTTGTTTACTTCGGATAATGAAAATACTTTTTTAGACTTATTTGCTGTTACATTGCCTTCTGCATCTGTGACAGTTTGGTCCACAAACCATACAGTAAGTTCATACTCCTCTGTAGTTACAGTTTTCCACCATTTTTCTAACCAATTCATATTGCGTTCATCTCTAGTTCAACGAGTGTCGCCGCTAAATTAATTTCTGGGTCTGCAACTGCAACACTCTTAGCAATGCCATTACGAATAATAACTATTGCTTGGTCTTGTTTTTGCTCTGTGTCTCCCCAAAGTTGTAAGTTCCTGTACATAAACTTATACACTTCTTCATACTCTTCAGGTCTTGCTTGACTAACAATTAAGTTACGAGCATCTTTATATTTACCTGCTTTGAACATCTCTATTGCATTCAGCATCCAATCACTTTGACTTTGGTCACCATCCTGTGGTTTTTGTAATACACCATCTACCACATTTTGTTGTGTAAGATTAATTGCTTTACGCAAGTCAGGATATGTTGCTTGTACATAAGTGTCTAATGTTTCAAGATTCATTTCAACACCTTCTTCAATGCAAATAGTTGCTATCCTGGCAGTAAACTCGTTGACATCAAGTTTTTCAATATGGAAGCCTTGACATCTACTATGCAATGCTGGAATAATACGTTGTGGGTAGTTGCATGTTAGAATGAATCTACAACTTGTGTGATATGTTTCCATAACACCACGTAAAGCCGCTTGACCGTTAGGAGTAATATAATCAGCCTCATCTAATAAGACATACTTCATGTCACCAAATGGCATTGTGCTACTGAAGTTTGTGATTTTATTTCTAATTGTGTCTACGTTGTTTTCATTCGATGCATTTATTTCTAATACATCCATGCTGTCTACATCTAGTTCTGCAAGTAGAACTTTTGCTAATGTAGTTTTTCCAGTACCTGGTGCACCACTAAACAATAAGTGGGGTAATGCACCTTCATTAACCCAGCCACTTACTTGCTGGCGTTGTTTGTCATCTCTAAAGACATAACTGTCGATGCCACTAGGTCTGTACTTCTCTACCCACAAATCTTTCATATTTAATTCCTTGTATTAGGTAAAATAGTTATCGCTTCAACATCATCATATCCACCATTAGTGGTAAATTTTCTAGTGACAGTAGTACGTTTCATACCTGCTGGTACATTTTCATATGAAATAAATTCTTGTTGTACTAATCCGTCTCTTGGTTGTTCAAAAATCATGTCATGTTTATAGTCTGACACAACTCTTGCTCCTTTTGTGAATGTTGCTGTTGTTGTAAATTCTTTGCTCATTGAATATTCTCCATTTTTATACTCCTATTATACAATTTCTTAAAGACTAAGTCAAGTGATAAATATGATAAATAATAAGAAATATATCGTAGGAGATACACTTGGCAAACGAATATAATTATGGTCAGAAGGGTGTTGCCACTGATTTACAGTTCGGCAAACGAGGACCAAGACTAGTAGCAAATCTTACAACAAACGCCTTACAAGTAACAAATGCAGACGGATCAACGTTAAACAATGTAAGAATAGCAAATGCTGTTGTGAGTACTGATGCTGTGACTAAAGCACAGTTAGATGCCAGTGTAGCCAATATTTCTACTAATGCTTACAATATAACACTAGGTTCTGGTGGTGATGGAGACTTCAGTAGTCCAGGTAGTGTTACTTCATTAGATGCAAATACTACAGTTTCAGAATCTATAGATAGATTAAATGAAACTATGGAAAACATAAGAAACAATACTTATGTTAAAAGTGTTGATGCATCAACAAATGCAAGTTCAGGTGGTAATCCTTTATCAGTTACACTCACTATCAGTTCAGTAGGTAACCCAAATAGATATACAATTGATTGGGGAGATGGTGATACTACAACTGCAACATCAGATAGCACACCAAGTCATACATATACTGACAATACAAATTCACCATATGATGTTGTAGTTACAGCATTTAATAACAGTGGCTCAGGTGAAGGTTCAACTGCAAGTATAACAAAAACAAACTTTATAACATTATATACAGCAACTCCTGTTGCAGGTTTTGAATTATATACTGCAAGTTCAGGTGGTAGTGCATTATCAGGTAACAGTAGAGAAATAAATGCTGGTGAAACAATTTATTTAGAAAATACAACAACAAATTCCAGTTCAGCAACTTGTACATATCAAGTTAATTGGGGAGATGGTTCAGCAAACAGTTCAGTGGCAAGTGGTGCCGCAGGTGATGTTGGACAAGGCAGATTAAGTCATACATATTCAAATGACAGTGGTAGTTCAACATATACAATAACAATACAACAAACTGCCCACAGTACTGCTGACCCAGGAGAAGTAGGTAGTACTGCTACAGATATATTAAAAGTTTATGATGGTTCTATTAGTGCTCCAAGTGGATTAAGCAGTAAAACAATTACATTTGGTGAAAGCAGTAGTGGAACAAGTCCAAGAGCCGCACACGGATTTACAGATAACAGTACAGAAGATACTGTTTCTGCAGGCTCAAGTGTTACAAGAATAACAAACAGTAGTGCAGGTGCTACTACTGAAACAAGTACATTAAGTAGTTTTGCATACAATGGAGATGCAGGTACTTTAACTGCATACATAGATGCCGCTGACGCAGGTGCTATTACATTTGATGGTTCAGACAATTCAGGTAGTAGTGGTAACTTAACAATCACAGAGGAAAGCGATTACCAGTTCTTAAGTACAGCAGGTGGCAGTACATCATTTAGCAGTTCATTATACAGTCCAGGATTGTATCAAGGTTTCAAAGCAAAGGTTAGTGCAAACACAGTCGCACTAGCAAAAGGTAGTCACAGTATGAAATTAGTTCATAGTGCAACTGGTAACACTAATATAATTTCATTCTTAAAAGATGATTTAACATCTACAGCGACAGTTACAATGTCTAATGCTTCTTTATCACAGGCAAGTGCAGGTACGTTAAGATATGTATCTGGTGTTCCTTATTACACTAATGATGCTACACTTACACTTGCTGGTGTTGAAGTTTATGATTGGATTGGTCAAGCATATACAAACCAATCACAAGTACTTACAATCGCAAACGGTACTAACCAAGAAAGTACATCAGGTAGTACAATAAACACACAATACTATTCTTATGCAGATATAGACGGTGCTTCAACATTCTTAAACAGTGGTGTACCAGTAGCAGACACAGGTAAAGATAGTGGTAATGCTTATACACTAGGTTCATTAACAGTTAATGTAAATGGCGGTGGCACAGGTATTGAACAAATTAAAGGTAGAATTATTAACGTAAATGGTAATAGTCCTTACACAGAACTTTCAGGAAAGTATGTACAAGCATGGAACGGTAACTCAGGAATAAACGAACAATCAATAAGTGTGTCAGACAGTTTAGGTGCTACACATGATGACGATGGATTAAGAATTACAGGATTTAGTTCAAGTGCTGACACACCAGCATTTGATAGTAGTGTAAATAACTATACTGCAAATGTTTGGAGTGGTGCTATTACAATAGCAGGTACACAAGAAGCAGTAAATAGATTTGGTACACTTAAACATTTTACAACTGATTTAAGTGGTACAGCATACTTACCAACAGGACCAGATTTAAACACAGGCAGAAGTGGAGCACAATACTTTACTTTTGCATTTAGAAGAAGCACAATGGCAAACTTTAATATCACATTAAGTGGTAAGGTAAGCGGTTTATTTATTGCCGCACCTGGTACTGATATAGATAGTGCAAGTGGTTTAAACGGTTGGTTAGATGCAAGTACCACATATGGTGGTTCAGGTACTCCAGGATCCGATACTGGTAATGGTGGTAATGGTTCAAATGGTTGTGCATTTACATCAGGTGACAGAATTATAGACGGTACAACATACAGTAATGATTCATTCACAATGACGTTAGGTGACCAAAATGCATCTAACAGTACAGGTAATAATATACTTGTAAGAATAAAACTAGAGTCAGGCGACTCATTAACGGCGTTGAGTATTTCATAATGGCAATTTCAGATTCACAAAAAGTTGATTTACTTTGGAAAAAGGTAGGATTTGGTAAAGCCAAAACAGATACCAATGCAAATAAGAAAGCACCTAACGAACCAAATGCAAGTTCATTCATCATTAAAGACGCAGACATTTGGAATCAGTCAGGAAGTATTCCAGGTACATTGCCAAGTGCTAATAGTAGCATAGCAAATGTATATATAGATAGTGTCAGTGGTGCTTTAGAAACAACTGAAGATGGTGCATCATCAGATAACAGAACATGGAAAACAGGTGTTACAAATTGGATACCTCCTCAGTTTGGTTCTACATATCAATTAAAAGTATATGCCGCGGCTAGTGGCACAAACAATCCACAAACTAATGGTACACAATTATTTGAAACTGGTTCAGGTAATGATGACGAATGGTACTTTGATTATCAATCAGGCATACTTAACTTTATAGGAAGTAACTTACCAAGTGCAATAGGCACAGGTACAAGTAATGTTATATTTGTTGCAGGTGCAGTTTATGTTGGTAACACAGGTGTTACGTCAACTGGTACCAACATGGTGTATCATACTTTTGCAAACCTAACAGCCTTGTTTGCCGCAACTACTATTGAAGCAGGAGACTTTATAAAAGTCGATGATGGTGGAGATGGTGAATATCGATTATATATTGCTAATCAGGCTGATCCTGCCAATGCTGGACATTTAACACTTATTGGTACTGCCGATAGTGCTGTTACTGATGCTGGTACACTTACAACAACTATAACACATACTACAGGTGCTAGTGTTGTAATTGGTAATATAAGTCAAAACAAGAAAGTACAAACCGTTACAGTAGATGTAACAACTGCATTTGATGGTACTTCGCCAACACTTACAGTTGGTGATGCTGGTGATACAGATAGATTAATGACAAATGATTATTTGGATTTAACAGATGTTGCAACATACGAAGCAACACCTAACTTCACATATACAAATGCAACTGATACAAGTATTTTGGCTTACTTTGATGCTGATAGTAGTACGACTGGTACTGCTGTGATTACTATAACTTACGCCTAAGTATTAGTAGGCTTTCCACTTTCTAATCCAGTACCCACAAGTATTAAAAATGCACTTGCAAGTAACCACCACGGACTGATAAATTGGAATATAACTCCTCCCAATATTACACATCCTGCTAGTCCTGGAGAGGATAAACCTGTTCTGTTTTCGTTTACTGGAAGTTTCATACTGCGTCTGGTTTAATTGATGTTAAGTTACCTATGTTTAATTGGTTGCTTGGCTCTTCATCGCTTATTAGCATACAACCATTTGGATCTACTTTCCAAATCTTTTGACCATCTTCTAGTCTATCATCTTTACAAGTAAATCCTTCTGTCCAACGACCGTATTCAACATACACCCATTGTCCTGGTTCAAGCCAATCCACATCTGGTCCTATTTCAAATACCTGAAACCAACGAGGTGTAATACCTTCGTCTTTACCTATAGTGGATTTAATAAGGAGACCTGACTCGGTAACTTTGTCGCCGAAGTCTCCATTTATACAAAGAATATTATCTTTATATGCTCTAATCTTCATCTGACCAATCGTCCTCATATACTGGTACCATTTCGATGTCGCCATTTGGCATTTCTACTTCTTTGTACCCTGCTACTTTTTGTTCTGGCTCAGGTTGTTGTACAGCATTTTGTACACTTTGGTCTTGTTCAGTCTTTTGTGCTTCTGCTGTTTTCATTTCTGGAGCCATGTCGCTTTGTTCTTGGACTGGTTGGTCAGGCATTGGTCCTTTCAAAGAGGTTTTAGCAGTACTGGCATTTGGATTATCTTCGTAATAGGCTCTTACTCTATCTTCAGCCTTTTGGACAATCTCTCCATTTCTACCTATAACATCACCTTTTGCATTTACTTTCATGTTTCCCATTGCTGGTTCATCTTGATTTTGTGCAATCAATGAGTCAAAGTCTATAACTTTACCTTTATTTGATGTACGTTTTACCATGTTTTCCTCATTTTAGAAATTCTTTTATATCTAAATTATATTTTAGCGAGTCTACTTTGTGTACGCCTATTAAGTATAATACATAACTTGCTACACTACTTCCTCTACCAATACCCCATACGAGGTTGTTTTTTCGCATGGTATCAATAATATATATCAATACCTTTAACACAGGAAATAAATTCCTGGTTTTGAATTC
>CEOV01019978.1_pt1 | contig 17669 bp, 23 predicted proteins | sample 530631 | NCBI WGS metagenome assembly CEOV01 (sample SAMEA2620756, study PRJEB7988) | marine metagenome | isolation source: saline water (ENVO:00002010), including
TAGTACCACTAACTTAGGAGTTGACAAATGGACTGGTTAAAGAGTATAATAATCAAATTATTAAAAATTAAAGTATGCGAGTGTAAAAGTTGTGAATGTGAAATGGGAAAAAGTAACTAAACTATATCAAGATAATAAAAATCATCTTTGGGATTACGACATAGAACAATACGAAATACTTAACAATCTTTTTAAAGATGTTAAAACGGTTAAGTGTATTGGTGGTGGTCCCACTTTAGATTTCTTTATAGCACAAACTGGCAATAACGTAAAACAATGCGTTAATATAGATAATAAGTTACAAATAGATTATAGAGGTAATAATTATAATTTAATTAGTTTACACGATCAATATAAAGATTATTTTAATTACAATGGAGAGTATGAATTTGTATTATCAGAAGCAAACAAAATACCTGTATTTGATAAACCATATGATGTGGTAATTGATAATGTTGGGCCTGATGGTGAGCTAGATTATACCTTGACAAATCCCCCAAAAATCTATATAATCAATCACAATAAACACATTGAAAATTTTCAATGGTGTGTTGATTTTAATAATATAATGCCTATGCAGTTTGCAACAAGAGAAAGTTGTTTTTATAGTTTCGATTATATAGAACCAGTTAATGAATACTATGATGTTGTACATAAAAAATTTAAGATTAAAAATAAATGGATACCATTAATAGTAAGAGATAAACGTAATGACGCTAGACGATTTAAAAAAAGAGACGTATAAAGATTTACCTGTTGATAAAGAACATTTAGATACAGAAAGTTTACGTAATCAAGACTTATATGCAAAGTATCTAGATTACAAAACTAACTTTGAATTTTTACTAGCAAAGGCAAAGGGCGAATATACAAAGTTATATCGAGACAAGTGGGAATACTATGGTGGCAAGTCAGATGCTAAAATTTATGCTTCCAAACCATTTGACTTAAAAGTTTTAAAGAGTGATTTAAACATTTATATTGAATCAGACCAAGAGATTATAGACGCAAAGAATAAAATAGTATATCTAGAAACAACAGTAAAATTTTTAGAGGGCGTTCAAAAGTCGATTCAATCTAGAGGGTGGGATATTAAAAATGCGATTGAATGGCGAAAATTCGAAGCTGGAATGGTTTAAACCAATTCAACAAATGCGAGACGAGGAATATTCATTCCTTGATAATTTCATAAGAACAAGAACCTATGGCAATATCTTAGAGATAGGTCAAGGTGGTTCTACTGTTATATTATTAGACGCTACAAAAGATACTGACAGAATGGTATACTCTATTGATATGAAATTTAAATTAAAAGATGTCATGAAATATCTACCTAATGATTATATTGAAAGATTAAAATTTATTCAAGATAACTCGCAAAAAATTCATCTGAAAGAAAAATTTGGTACTTTACTCATTGATGCAGACCATACCTTTACTGGTGTTAGAAAAGACACTATGAATTTTTGGGATAATTTAGATGATAATGGTTATGCAATTTTTCATGATTATGGAAATATGCCAGGGGTAACAGAATTTGTTGATGATTGGATTATGCTTTGGGAAAATGCTAAAACAACAATGGTATATGATAATCTTATCGTAGTACAAAAACAATGTTGATTAAAAAAATAAATGATGTCTATTTAAAGATAGACACCGATCCAGCAATAGCTCAAGAATTATCTGACTATTTTACTTTTGAGGTACCAGGCGCAAAGTTTATGCCAACTGTACGTAACAGAATGTGGGATGGTAAGATAAGATTATTTTCAAAACAAACTGGTCAAATATATGTTGGATTGTTACCATATATTAAACAGTTTTGTCAAAGAAATGATATAGAACCTAAGGGATATGTAGAGGAGTTTCCTTGGCCTCATGAGTATGACCATGCAAAAGGTTTTGTGGAATCTTTAAATATGCCTTTTGAATTATACGACTATCAATTCGATGCATTTCATAAAGCGTTACAATGGAGAAGAAAATTATTTGTATCACCTACCGCATCTGGTAAGTCAGCAATCATTTATGCAATTGTTAGATACTTACAACTATCTAGCATTAATGTTTTAATATTAGTACCAACAACTTCTTTAGTAGAACAAATGGCAAGTGATTTTATATCTTATGGTTGGGATGATTCGCATATTCATAAAATTTACTCTGGCCACGACAAAGTTAGCAACAAACCAATAACTATATCAACTTGGCAATCAATATACAAAGAAAACAAAAAGTATTTTAAAAGATATCAATGTGTAATAGGTGATGAGGCACATCTATTTAAAGCAAAATCATTAACAGGTATTATGACTAAACTAGAGGATTGTCCTTATCGTTTTGGGTTTACTGGTACGTTAGACGGAACACAAACACATAGACTAGTGTTAGAGGGTTTGTTTGGTGAAGTAGAACAAGTTACAACTACTAAAGCATTAATGGATGATGACACAATTGCCAAGTTGGCGATTGATTGTATTGTGTTAAAACATGGTAACGATATAAGTAAGCAATGTAAGGATTTTAATTATATCGATGAAATTAATTTCCTTGTACAAAACAAAAAACGAAATCAATTTATTTACAATCTTTGTAAAACTTTAAAAGGTAACACACTTGTTCTCTATCAACTTGTAGAAAAACATGGTGAGGTTTTAAATGAAATGATGCAAGACCTTGACAAAGAAGTTCACTTTGTACATGGTGGAATAGGAACAGATGAACGAGAACAGATTAGAGCGTTGGCTGAGGAAAAAGATAAAATTCTTATACTCGCTAGTTACGGAGTATTTTCCACAGGCATTAATATTCGTAATCTACACAATGTTGTATTTGCAAGCCCATATAAATCTAGGATAAAAGTTTTACAGTCTATTGGTCGTGGTTTAAGAAAGTCTGAACAAAAAGACGCAGTAAAGCTATATGATATAGCAGATGATCTCACATACAAGAATCGCAAAAACTTCACACTATTACATTTTCAAGAACGAATAAATATATACAATGAGGAAGAGTTTAACTATAAGGTTAACACACTAAACGTATGAGATATAATATAATCAAATTAACAACTGGCGAGGAAATCGTTTGTCAAATAACAAACGAAACGGATACGCACACCTCAATTAAAAATCCTTTAAAAATTCACACTATACCAAGATTTGTAAGTCAAGGAGTGGTGGAGTCATTAGCATTAATTCGTTGGGTTAAACCATATACTGATAATGATTGTGTTGATGTAAAAAATAATCAAATAGTTTACTCTGCTGAAACCTCACAAGGTTTAAGTACGTTTTATGAAAAACAGTTATTAATGGCAGAAAGTCATGGTGGATTTATGACAAAAGAAAAACACCAGAGTTTAATTGATAATTACCACAGAGAACAAGTTCAACAGTTACAAGAGCAAGTGGATGAAGAATATGGTTTAGATCATGATTTTGATGAAGATAAAACAATACACTAAGCTAAAATTTTTATTGACAACTCAACCATTTTTTATTAGAATGGTTAGTTAAAAAGGATGTAAAAAGTGTCTAAGAAAAAATCAGCTGCACATTACGTATCAAACAAAGAACTCTTTGAGGCAATGAAGAAATTTAAAGTTGCTTGTGAAGAAGCAGACAATATTGGTGAAAGACCAAAGGTACCAGAATACATTGGTGAATGTATTTTAAAAATTGCAAATGGTTTGTCTAATAGACCAAACTTTATTAACTATACTTACAAAGATGAAATGATATCAGATGGTATTGAAAACTGTTTACAATATATCTATAACTTTGACCCGTCAAAATCTAAAAATCCTTTTGCATATTTCACACAAATAATATACTATGCGTTTATACGAAGAATACAAAAAGAGAAAAAACAACAACATATTAAGCACAAAATGATTGATGGTGGCGAATATAAAACACATGAACAAATGCCAGGTGACCCAAACGTTTATACATTTAATGGTCAGTTTAATCCTTTGGTAATGGTACCAGATGAACCTGTATATAAAACAAAAGAAAAAAAGAAAAATCCAAAAGGATTAGAGGAGTTTATGGATGACGAATAATATGAAAGCAGAATTTAAATTAATATCACCAGAAGCAGATATACTAAACAAACCTTTACCTGAGTTTAAAGATGAAATACTACCAGAGGGATTTACAAGAACTAAAATAGCTGAAGATTTATTCGTTGCAATGAAACAGTTTGGTGGTATTGGATTATCAGCAAATCAAGTAGGATTACCATATAGAATGTTTGTTATGGGTGGTCATCAAGATATGGAAGAAGGTAAAGCAAGAGCATGTTGGAACCCAGAGATAATAGAATTTTCTGAAGAAACAATACAACTAAGTGAGGGTTGTTTAACATATCCATTATTATTTTTACAAGTAACAAGACCTAAAAAAATTAAAGTAAAATATACAGACAATGATGGTAAAGAGTGGACGGAAGATTTAGACCATATGCCATCAAGAGTTTTTCAGCATGAGTTTGACCACATGAATGGCACAGACTTTACTAAACTTGTATCTAAATTTAAATTAGATAGAGCAAAAGAAAAACTAAGAAAGTTATATGAACAAGAAAAGAAACTTGCACCAAAAACTGTACAACTCGCTAAAAAAATTAAAAGAGAAATAGAAGAGAAGAAAACTGGTGTAATAAAACCAAATACAGATATCATAGTATAATGAAAGTAGCAATCATAACAGATACGCACTTTGGTGCTAGAAACGATAGTGACTTTTTTAATAATTACTTTTATGAATTTTATGAAGGCATATTTTTTCCATATCTAGAACAGCATAATATAAAAACAGTTTTTCATCTAGGTGATATGATGGATAGACGTAAGTATGTCTCATATAAAACAGCAAAAGAATTTAGAGAAAGATTTGTATTTCCTTTAAAACATTTAAAAGTTGACTTTCATTGTTTAGTAGGTAATCATGATATCTATTATAAAAATACAAATGATATAAACTCACTAAAAGAATTAATTGGAAATAAAAGCGATAAGTTTCATTTATATGAGGATGCAACAGAGGTTAATGTTGGTGGATTAGATATACTGTTTATGCCATGGATTAATCCACAAAATTATATTTACTCTATGGGTATGATTGATGAAACAAAAGCAGGTATATGTATGGGGCATTTAGAGATTAAAGGATTTCAAATGCACAAAGGACAATTTAGTGAAACTGGTTATGACAAAGATACATTTAAAAAATTTCATACAGTATTCTCTGGCCACTTTCATCATAAATCAGATGATGGTCAAATATATTATCTAGGAACACCATACGAGATATATTGGAACGATCACAATGACCCAAAAGGTTTTCATATCTTTGACACAGAAACTTTAGAGTTAGAAAGAATTGTAAATCCTATAAGGATGTTTGAAAAAATTTATTATGATGATACAGATAAAGATTATGCAAATGAGGATGTATCAAAGTATGAAAAGAAGTTTGTTAAATTAATTGTAGTTAATAAAAAAGATTTATATCAATATGATAGATTTGTTGATAGGTTAATGAAAGCAAACGCATACGAAGTTAAGATAGTAGAAGATTTTTCTGATATGCAAGCAGATAGTGTATCAGATGATATAGTGAAATATGCTGAAGATACCAATACTTTACTAAACAAATACATAGATGAATTAGAAATTGATTTAGATAAGGATAGATTAAAAGGTATGATGCGAGGATTATATAATGAAGCTCAAGACTTGGAACTCTAAATACAAGGTAATTTATGCAGACCCACCTTGGCACTTTAAATCATACAGTTCAAAAGGTGATGGACGTAACGCTACACAGCATTATGATTGCATGTCTATTTCTGATATTTCTAATTTACGTGTTTCTGATTTGGCTTCAGATGATTGTGTATTGCTCATGTGGGTGGTTGACCCAATGTTACCAGAAGCTTTGGAAGTTATTAAAGCGTGGGGTTTTAAATATAAAACAGTAGGTTTTACTTGGGCGAAACAAAATAAAAATGATTTAGGTATGTTTACAGGTTTAGGTTATTGGACTAGAGCAAACCCAGAGATGTGTTTACTTGCAACAAAAGGTAAACCAAAAAGAATATCAAAGTCAGTAAGACAACTAATCATAAGTCAACGACAAGAACATAGTAGAAAACCAGATGAGATATATGAAAGAATTGAACAATTATTAGATGGTCCTTATGTAGAACTTTTTGCTCGTAGAGAAAGAAAAGGTTGGGATAGTTGGGGTAATGAATTGTGAGAAAAAAAATGATTATAGTAGCAGGTGATAGCAATCATGATTTAAAATTTCAAAAAAGAGCTGGGTTAGATTATAAATTAACTCTTTGGTTTGAACAACTAAACCTAGATGTAAAAAACTTATCTAAATGTGCTGCTGGAAATGATATTATATGTAATTCTGTTCTTAAAGCAGTAAATGAAAATAGTAACGTAGATCATGTATATGTATTTTGGTCAGAGTGGTATAGAGTTTTAAAAAAACCTGTATTATCATATAATCAATTTGTTACAAAAAAATATTTTGATGACGGATTTCCAACTGAAAAAGGTAGTCAATATCAAAACTGGTTATATTCTATATCTTCTGGTGATCTTAAACAAGAGTTTATAGAAACAGTAAATGAAAATATGAATAGATTTTACTTACTACAATCAGCACTAAAAAAAATGAATATTGATTACACTTTCTATCAAGACTTATGGCCATGGCCAAATATGAAATATGACAAAATGTTTACAGCTGCAAAATTAATAATAGAACACCCTTTACATGATCTTATAGACGAAGACAGATTTTGGGGTTGGCCTATACACCCACACCTTGGTGGAAAATGTATTAGTAGTTTACAGATAGATCAAGTGTCAGATACAGATAATCACTATGGACAAAAAACACATGATTACCTTGCAAAAAATATTATTGAAAAAGGTATAAATTTATGAAAATTAGATACTATAATAAATTAGATGCTGGACGTTGGTTAGGATTTATTATTGCAATGATAGGATGTTTTATTTTATCAAATGCAGATGTTGATACACAATGGTTAGGATGGGCAATAGCATGTATATCTTGTAGTATGTGGATAAGATTTGCTATTAAGGATAAAGATATTCCTAGAGCTTTAATGGAAGGTATGTATTTACTATTATCTATCAGAGCAGTTTGGAATTGGTTAGTATGATACACTTTGAAAAGATACGTTGGAAAAACTTTTTATCTACTGGTAATAATTTTACAGAGATACATTTAGATAGGCAAAACACAACACTAATAGTTGGTGAGAACGGTGCAGGTAAATCAACAATACTTGACGCATTGTGTTTTAGTTTATTTGGTAAACCTTTTAGAATAATTAGTAAATCTCAATTAGTTAATACTGTCAACGATAGAGAAGCAGTTGTTGAAGTAGAATTTAGAATTGGTACTAATCAATGGAAAGTTGTTAGAGGTATTAAACCTAGTAAGTTTGAAATATACCAAAATGGCGAAATGATTAATCAAGAAGCAAACTCTAGAGACTATCAAAAGTATTTAGAACAAAATGTATTAAGATTAAATTATAGATCATTTACTCAGGTTGTAATATTAGGGTCATCAACTTTTGTACCTTTCATGCAATTAAAAGCAGTACATAGAAGAGAGGTAGTTGAAGAGATACTTGACATTAAAATATTCTCTCTAATGAACATGATACTTAAAAATCAACTAAAAGATTTACAAGACGATATCAAAGATATGGATTATCAGTTTGAATTGGCAGTTGAAAAGATAGCCATGCAAACAAACTATATCGATGATATGAAAAAAAATAAGGATAAAATCATCAAAGAGAAACAAGATTTATTTGATTCTAATAAAACAATACTAACAGACAGAGAGAAAGAAAAAGCCCTGCTAGAGACTGCTAGCGAGGATTTAGCGGGTGAAATCAATGATAAGACAGTAATAGAGGACAAATTAAGTAAACTTAATAATATACGTGCTACTTTGACTGAAAAACATAAACAATTAACAAAAGATATGGAGTTCTTTAAGAATAATGATTCGTGTCCAACCTGTGAACAAGATATACAACAATCTCATAAAGAAAAAATGGTTAACAAAAAAGAAATCAAAGTCAAAGAAATCGTTGAAGGTGCAACAAAACTTAAAGAAGAATTATTAGTTGTTAATAAACGTTTAGAAGAAATAACAGGTGTAACACAAAAGATAAGAGATAATGAAGTTAGACAGGCAGAGATACTTAGTTCTATATCAGAATTAAAAAAATATAATACAAAGTTAGAAGAAGATATATCAAACTTTGAAACTGGTAGTGTATCACAAAAAGATATAGACAAACTAGATCAGATGAAAAGTGATTGTAAAAAAATTGAACATCAAAGAAGTAAGTTAAAAGATGATAAAACTTACATCATGGCAGCTAGAGACATGTTAAACGATACAGGTATTAAAACTAAAATTATTAAACAGTATCTACCTATTATGAATCAGTTAATTAACAAGTATCTCATGTCAATGGACTTTTACGTAAACTTTAATCTAGATGAAAACTTTAATGAAACTATCAAGTCTAGATTTAGAGATACATTTAATTATGCTTCTTTTAGTGAAGGTGAAAAAATGCGAATTGATTTAGCATTGCTATTCACTTGGAGAGCAGTAGCAAAAATGAAAAACAGCACTAATACAAACTTACTAATACTAGATGAAATATTTGACAGTAGTTTAGATGGTCAAGGCACAGATGAGTTTTTAAGAATTTTAAATACTTTATCTGAGGAAAATACTTTTGTTATATCCCACAAAGGTGACCAACTAGCTGATAAATTTAGACATAGTATTAGATTTGAAAAAGTACAAAACTTTTCTAGGATAGCAAAATGACACTATACAAATTAAAACTTTATATAAAATTATACTGGTCAACATTTTTATCTTACTTTAAAAAGAAACCAAAAGATAATGATGTTTACATTTACGAAAATGATATTGAAGAAGATGAATATCATCGTAAGTTAAGAGAAAACAAAATAGACATAAGTAAAGATGAATAATGATACACGTAGGAATATCTGAAGGTTTTCATGATGCAGCTATAACTGTACTACATGGACAAGAAATAATATCAGCTAGACATAGTGAGAGATATACTAAAATTAAGAATGACCCAATTCTTGATTTAAATTTAATACCTGTTAAATATGACACATTAAATTTTTATGAAAAACCTTTCTTAAAAAATACTAGAAGATTATTTGCTGGTCAAAAATGGCAAAACCCTAGAAGAAAATATGACAATTATTTTGGTCATCATGAAACACATGCAGCTGCAGGTTATTACACTTCACCATTTAATGAATGTAACGTATTGGTTATAGATGCTATTGGTGAATGGAATACTGTATCCATATGGGAATGTAAAGATAATGAAATGAAAAAAATTAAGTCATGGAATTATCCTTATTCACTTGGTCTATTATATTCAGCAATCACTAAAAGATTAGGACTAAAACCAAATGAAGATGAATATATTACAATGGGTATGGCTGCGTTTGGAGAACCTAGATATGATTTAGAATATTTACTAGAGGAAAACAATCACAAAGGTGTTGGTAGGATATTTCCACATGCACACCCACATGACTTAGCAGCTAGTGTACAAAATTTATATGAGACTAAGTTTTTGCAATTACTAAAATATTGTGAATATAGTAATCTAGTATTAGCTGGTGGTTGTGCTTTAAATTGTGTTGCTAACAGTAAGATACCAGACAGATTTAATGTTTGGATTTTACCAGCGCCAGGAGATGCAGGTTCATCTTTGGGTGCAGCTGCATTAGTTGAAAAGAAAAAATTAAAATGGAAACATCCTTATCTTGGCTTAGCTGCAGGGCATGGTCAAAGTCATGTAAAGGAGATTGTAGATCATTTACTTAAACATGGAGTATGTGGAATAGTAAATGGTAAAGAAGAGTTTGGGCCAAGAGCATTAGGAAATAGAAGTTTACTTGCAGACCCTAGATTAAATATTAAAGATACAGTAAATGAAATAAAACAAAGACAAAAATTTAGACCGTTTGCACCAGCAATACTAGAAGAATATTTTGATAAGTATTTTGATGGTCGTAAAAATAGATATATGCAATTTGTATCTAAAGCAAAACATGATTTAAAATCAGTTACACATGTTGATGGTACTGCTAGAGTTCAATGTGTAGAGGAAGATAATATCAGTATATTAAGACCAATACTAGAAGAGTTTTATGATAGAACAGGTTGTCCTATGTTACTAAATACAAGTTTGAATATAAAAGGAAGACCTATGTGTAGCACTTGGGCAGATGCCCAAAGATTTGAGAAAAAATATAATGTCAAAGTATTCTAAAATAATTGCTGGTGGATGTTCTTTTACAGATAAGGATTTTCCTAAATTTGCCTCACCCAATCCATTAGATTATAAGATGTGGCCAGAAGTCATAGGTGAAAAACTTGATTGTGAAGTTATTAATACTGGTAGATGTGGATTTGGTAATTATGCGATATATCACACTACTCTAAATGCAATAATGAAACATAAAGTAGACCATGTATTTGTTATGTGGTCAGATTGGACAAGGCAAGATTTTTTAATTGATAGTTTTGCAAGTTCAACAAGAATGGGTGGTAAAGCTGGTGGAGATTATGTATCACTACACCCATTTTATTGGGGAATAAAAGAAAGTGATGTCATAAAATGGTATAATGAATCTTTTACTAAAAACTTCCCTCATAAACATATACATGGTAAAGAATTTACAGCATCGATGCCTAATATACAACAACTCATAGATACAAATATAAATTATATATTTTCAATGCAAGCAATATGTGAAAAATTAAATATTAAATATACTGCTTGTCAAGCAATGGAGAATGATAGATTTTTACCAAGTATTTTAATAAAACATCCATACTTAGAACATATAAAAAATTTTTATGGATGGCCAATGGATAAAAAGCTAGGTGGATTTACCATGGTAGATTTACTTAAAAAAGAATACAAAAATGCTTATAAAGTTAGTGAAGAGGATGCTCATCCAAATGAAATAGGTCACAAATTTATAGGAAATAAAATAATGGAGTACATAAATGTCTAAAATTATTATTACAGGTGGATGTTCTTTTGCAGATAAATTTATGCCCAAGAACGCAAAACCTAAACCACTTGATTATAAGATGTGGCCAGAAATCATTGGCGAGTTAAGTAAATGTGAAGTGATTAACACAGGACACTCAGGTTTTGGTAATCATGCGATATATCACTCAGTACTCAACGAAATATGGAATAATATTGATGATGTACAACATGTTTATGTTATGTGGTCAGAATGGGCAAGACAAGACTTTTTAACAAAAAGTGGTTATAAATCAGTTGTTCCTAGATTAGAATTTGATGAATATAATAAAACACAAGCATTTTATCAAAGAACATGGAGTCGTCCATTTCCTAGTATGCAACAACTTATAGACACAAATATGAATTACGTATATTCAATGCAAAGTATTTGTAAAAATTTAGGGATTAAATATACTGCCGTTCAAGCAATGAAACCAATCCCTCAGCTTGTTGAGGGTGAAACCTTAGATACACCTTTTGCATACAATATAATAAAACATCCTCTAGTAGAAAGTATTGAAAATTTTATGGGGTGGCCAATGTTAGATCATCTGGGTGGATATAATATTGTAGATTTATTAAATTTATCTATGGGTTCTAGTTGGCGAATCAGTATAGAAGATGCACATCCAAATGAGAAAGCACAAAAGTTCATAGCATCCAAAATATACGAATATTCAGACAAATCCTAGAATCGACTACGAATCGTCAAAAAACGACACGCTAGCATCGCCGCTCAGCCGGTGTAAAGGGGTGTCCGTAGGGGTTAGTATCCCCTAAAACCCTTGATTTTACTTGCTTTTTTAGGCCTTGACAATTACACCCTCACCTGATACTTTATATGTATGAGAGAGGTTATATCACAGATGAAAAAGTCAACTATTGCAAAATTACTTGCTGAAGAAGATATTTCAGTAGTTCACAAAAAAACTAGAACCGCTTCTTTTGATGTTAAGAAAAGAGAGTTAGTTCTACCAATATTCAAAACAGAAATATCTAATGACGTTTATGACATGTTCGTGTGTCATGAAGTTGGCCATTCATTATGGACTCCTTTAGATATGTTAGAAAAAGTTCACAAAGAAGGTATTGATAAATCTGTTGTTAACGTTATCGAAGATGCTAGAATTGAAGCAATGATACAAAACAGATATCCTGGTTCTAGAAAAAACTTTACTCAAGGTTACAAAGAATTATTACAAAGAGATTTCTTTGGTATTAAAAACAAAGATTTATCTAAACTTAATATTATTGATAAAATTAATATCTATTTCAAAACTGGTCTTGATGTAGGATTTACAGTAGAAGAAAAATTACTTGCTGACAAAGTTGCAAAATGTAAAACTGCTGACGATGTTATTAAACTTGCAATTGAGATTTCTGGTTATCACAAAAAGAAAACTGAGGAAGAGAAGAAAAAAGAATTAAAAGTTAATGTTCCTAATAATGCTCCTAAACAAGAAGAGTCAGAGTCGAGTGAAAGCGACTCTGGTTCTTCAAATGATGCAGAGGACGATGTTCAAGATTCTAGTGGTGATGATATGCAAGATGGTCAAGACGATCAAGCTGATACTGGTGGTCATCCAAAACAAGAAGATAAAAAAGAAGATGGACAAGTAGGTAGAGAAGGTGCAGGTCTTGGTGCCAAAGGTGATTTAGTTTCTCATACAGATGCTGCGTATCAATCGGCGATGGATGGTCATAACGATTACAAAGCAAAAGATAGAACGTATGTTAATATTCCTAAGAAAACTGATTTATCAAAGTTGATGGTTCCATATAAAACTATGTTATCAGATTTAAAAGAGCATTACAAAAAAGACCCAGATGCTGTTAATGATTATTTTAATACAGAATATATTAAACTTGTTAACGATAACAAAAAAGTAGTTCAATATATGGTTAAAGAATTTGAAATGAAAAAACAAGCAGATTTATATAAGAGAGCAACAGTTTCTAAAACTGGTGTACTTAATATGAGTAAGTTACATACTTACAAATACAATGATGACTTGTTTGCAAAAATGACTACTATACCTGGTGCAACTAATCATGGAATGGTTATGTATGTTGACTGGTCTGGTTCAATGGCTGACAATATGGAATTTACAATGAAACAATTATTTAACTTGATTTGGTTTTGTAATAGAACAAAGATACCTTTTCAAGTAATTGCTTTTTCAGATAGAGAACATAGAATCAGTAATAGATATGGCGAAAGCAATCATAACAAATATCAACAAGATATTGTACTTGGTGATATGTGTATTGAAGAATTAAAACTAATTGAGTTGTTTAGTTCTAATATGAATAAACAAGAGCAAGAAGAACAAATGAAAAACTGTATGAAGATGTATCATCAATGGACAAGTTATCATCAAAGCAGATTCAATGATAATTATGCTACGTTATATGATTTGTCTTATGTAAAAGAAGAATACAATCTAGGTGGTACACCACTTAATCATGCTTTAATTTGTGCAGCTGATGTTGTAGAAAATTTTCAAAAACAAACTAAAGTTCAAAAAACAAATGTCATATTCTTAACTGACGGTGATAGTCATAGTTGTGAACATGTTTATGATTATCCTAGAGAAGAATACAAAGATCAAACAGTTCAACCAATATCTATACCATACGATCACGATATTGTTTACGCAGATAAAAAGAGAATGGTAAAAGCAATGAGTGTTGATGGTATGTACAGTTACAGAGGCGGTCAAACTAAAGTATTATTAGACATGTTAAAAAAACAATTACCTACTGTTAATATTGTAGGATTCTTTGTTGAGGGTAGAGGTAGACATGGTAGAGTTGATGTAAATACTATTTGCAGAAAAATGGGTTGGTCTAGAGGTAGAGATGAGCAAAAGATATTAGATGCTCAGAAAAAACTTAAAAAAGATAAAGTATTAGTTTGTACAACTCAAGGTTATGATGAGTTCTATATCTTACCAAGAGGCCCACTTGGAGCAACTGAGGATGAAGTATTGACAATCAAAGAAGGTGCAAAATCGAATCAGATTGCAAAAGCTTTCATGAAATCTAGTGGTGCTAAGACAGTAAATAGACAATTACTTAACAAATTCATAGGGATGGTCGCTTAAATGATTGATATTACTAGCTTATTTGACCACATTATATGGTTGACAATCAACACTATACTATGTTATTATTAATAATGAAAGAGAGGTTATATGTTAACACCAAATAAACAAAAGTTCATTGATGCTGCTTCAAAACATTTTGGAGTCGGTGCAATCGTTGGAAGAAACGAGATCAATGAGTTTGCAACTAACAATGGATTTTCAAATCCTAGTTGGTTCAAGAAACCTGCTTACAAAGTAGGTCACGGTAAATATCAATTACCATCAGACAATGCTGAAGTTGAGACTAAAGAAGTTTCAAAATCAACTGTCTCAAATAATACTGAGGATGCGATGAAAGTTAATTTGATCGCAAGTAACTCAGGTATGGACTCTTTAGTTCCTAGTAAGTTTCAAGGTTTTGTACCTTGGGGTCATTACTCTACAATCAATCAGGTTGTTAAGTCTGGTATGTTTTACCCAATCTTTATTACTGGTCTATCTGGTAACGGTAAAACTCTTATGGTAGAGCAAGTTCACGCAGCTGCCAAAAAAGACTTAATCAGAGTTAACATTACAATCGAAACTGACGAAGATGATTTACTTGGTGGTTTCAGACTTGTAAATGGTGAGACTAAATTTGTTCCTGGTCCAATTGTTGAAGCAATGGAAAAGGGTTGTACCTTATTGCTTGACGAATGTGATTTAGGTTCTAACAAACTTATGTGTTTGCAACCAGTATTAGAAGGTAAAGGTGTTTATCTTAAAAAAGTAAATAAATGGATTACACCAAAAGCTGGATTTAATATTATTGCGACAGCGAATACTAAAGGTAAAGGTTCTGAGGATGGTAGATTTATCGGAACGAATGTTTTGAACGAAGCATTTCTAGAAAGATTTGCTATCACAATCGAACAACCTTATGCCAACAAAAAAGTAGAAGAGAAGATTATTCTTGGTTCTATGGATAAGTATGGTAAAACTGACAAGAAGTTTGCAGCTAACTTATGTACTTGGGCTGAAGTAATCAGAAAAACTTTTTACGATGGTGGTGTTGATGAGATTATATCAACTAGAAGACTTGACCATATCGTAAAAGCATTTTCTATCTTTGGCGATAAAATGAAAGCGATTGAGTTATGTGTTGCTAGATTTGATGATGATACTAAAGAGTCATTCTTAAATCTTTACACTAAGATTGATGCTGGAGTTACAGTTGACACTCTAAACAATGACGACCAAACTAAGGTCGAGGAAGACGAAAAAGAAGAAGAGGTCGACACAGCAATATAAAATTTATTTTGGGGGTTGACTTTTTAGAGGTCAATCCCCATATAAATAATAATGACACGCTCATAAGAGGTGTCAAACTTAACTTTGCTTAATATAAGGAGGTACTAATCATGACCAATCTAAGCATATTCAATCAATTAAGACCATTTTCAGTAGGATTTGACGACATGTTCGATCATTTCGATTCAATGGTAAGTATGGGTTCAAGTAATTACCCACCATATAACATTGTAAAAACTGATAAGAATAATTACAATGTAGAAATCGCACTAGCAGGTTTCAACAAAAAAGACATATCAGTTGAAGTAGAAAATGGTATATTAACTATCGAGTCTATCAAAGATAAAGACACAAAAGAAGTTGAGGACAACGATGGTATCTTGCATAAAGGTATTTCTAAAAGATACTTTAAAAAACAATTTACAATTGCAGATGATGTAAAAGTAAATGGGGCTGAACTAAAAGACGGTCTATTAAAAGTGTCTATGGAAAAAATCATACCAGAGGCAAGAAAATTAAGACAAATTACTGTAAAGTAATATAACCTCTAAAACATAAAAGAGGCCTTGACAAAGAGGCCTCTTTTGTTGTATCTTGGGCTTAATATAATGAATGAACAGTTGGATAGAATAGAAAAGAAATTAGATAAACTTGAAAAGAAACTTGATAGACATATAAAAGAGATATGGCAAGTTTATGAACCTATCAAAAAAATATTAGAGAAGTTAGAGAGATTTAAATTATGGTAAAAGTATTTGATCTAGAACCAGGCGGTTTAAAAGATGGTGGACAAGCAAAATTAAATAAAGAAGAAACCGATAAACTTAACAAAGAAAACGAATTAAAACAAAAACAACAAGAGACTAACAAGGGTCTAGCAATTGAATTAAGAAATAAAATTGCTTGTCCTATGATGCGTGTTGAGTTTCCAAAAGAAATAATAGAAGAAATAGAAGAAGGTATACAAAATCCTAATCAAGAATTTAGAGATAATCTAGAAAACATATTTAAACAAATAGGTAAAACATTTTTAAAAAAATCTTATGGAATAGAAAAAAAATTAAAGATAGATTTTAGATTATTTCAACCAGGTATTGAGGCAACTAAAGAATACGATCATAAATTAAAAGCATTACTATTTACAGATGGTGGTAATAAATTTGATTTTCAATGGAATAGTGTTGAGTTAAACGATCATCCATTAAGACCAGAGGGATTTGAAACTGTAACAACAGAACCAGGTGTATTAATAATATATCCTAGTTACAACATAATTACATCATCCCCACCACAAAATTATTTGGATGAGTCGCCTGTAATTGAGATAGGTATTGATTATGAAATATAACGAAGATAAAATTTTATCTGAAGTTAAAGAATATATTGAAAGCACATATAACCAACATTATAGCGTTGGTAAAGATGGTAAGATTCAAGTTCAAGATTTGCTAAGGCAACTTGGAATAGATAAAGATTTTTGTCAAGCCAATGCAATAAAATATCTTGCAAGGTATGGTAAGAAGAATGGTAGAAACAGAAAAGACTTGCTAAAAGCAATTCATTATGTTATACTGTTAATGTCGAATGAAGAAAATGATAATGGAGAAAGTGAAATATGAAACTAAGCAATGAAACTATTGGTGTGCTTAAAAACTTTAGTAGCATAAACATGAATTTAGTTATTAAAGAAGGTAACACCATGACTACAATGTCAGCAATGAAAAACATTGTAGCGAAGGCAGACGTTACTGAAACGTTTCCTAAAGAAGTAGCGATTTATGACTTGAATGAGTTTTTACAATCGTTATCTTTATTTGCTGAACCAGTTCTTGATTTTCAAGATCAATTTATGACAATGAAAGATGAGGGTTCTAAAGCAACTCTTAAATATTGGTACTCTGACCCTAGTGTTGTTACAAGTCCTAGTAAGATGATAACAATGCCAAGTGAAGATGTTAAATTGACTTTGACAAGTGAAGACATAGAAAAACTAAAACGTGCAGCTAGTGTCGTTCAAGCACCAGATATGGTTCTCGAAAAAACAGATGCTGGTGTATCGTTAATGGTATGCGATAAAAAGAATACTACTGCCAA
>CEOV01130527.1_pt1 | contig 17255 bp, 17 predicted proteins | sample 530631 | NCBI WGS metagenome assembly CEOV01 (sample SAMEA2620756, study PRJEB7988) | marine metagenome | isolation source: saline water (ENVO:00002010), including
TGCAATAATACTTGTGACAGCACTTGTTGGGATTATAAGTTTAAGTATAATGCCAAGATCTTTTTTTCCTGAATTGTCTCCAAATAAAATCTATATAAATGTAGCGTATCCAGGAGCTTCGCCGGAAGAAATAGAGCAGGGAATAACTACTAGAGTCGAAGAATCATTAAATGGAATAGAGGGAATAGAAGAAATTACCTCAAGTAGTTCTGAAAATATTTCTCAGATTACAGTTAAAACATATGCAGGATTTAATATTGATGAAATTCTACAAGAAATTAAAAATTCAGTAGATGCTATATATTCCTTCCCAGAGGGTGCTGAAAAACCAACAATACAAAAACAAAAATCCAGAGGAATGGGTGGAATGGGAAATACTGTTGGATTTTATGCATTAAATGGACCAGACGACCTATGGAAATTAAAAGAAAAATCTGATCAGATTGAAAAAGATTTATTGAGTGATGATAATATTAGTCAATTAGAAGTCATTGGATATTCTCCAATTATTATTTCCGTTGAATTAGATGAAAATGAACTTTTAAGACATAATCTAAATTTTGATATAGTTTCTAATAAAATAAAAATGTCAAATATTGATATTTCTGGAGGAAGTATAAAAACTAAAAAAGATGAAATTATTATTAGATCTAACAATAGAAAAAACACTGCTGGAGAAATAAAAAAAATAGTTATACAGTCAAATATCAACGGAGGTATTGTTAGATTAGAAGACATTGCGTCTGTAGAAATGAAATTCTCCGAAATACCAATTAAATCTTATGTTAATGGACAAAGATCTATTAGTTTTATTATTAAGAAAACGCCAGATGAAGATTTAAAAAAAATCGCTAATGCTTTAGAAAGCTATATTGACAAATTTAATTCTGAAAATAAAGATTTTGAAATATTAACTTTATTTCAATTCTCTGATATGTTAGATCAAAGAATTGAAACTTTAAGTGATAACTTAATTTTAGGATTAATTTTAGTTTTAATTGTTTTAGGATTTTTCTTAAGTTTTAGATTATCAGCCTGGGTAGCCTTCGGAATTCCATTTTCTTTTGTTGGAATGATATCTATTGGAATTCTTTATGGAATGACAATAAATATGATTTCCTTATTTGGAATGATTTTAGTTGTCGGAATTTTAGTAGATGATGGTATTGTTATTGCAGAAAATATTTATAGTCATTTTGAAAGAGGGAAACCTCCAATGAAAGCTGCCTTAGACGGTACGATGGAAGTAGTTACACCTGTATTAACTTCAGTTCTAACTACAGTGTTTGCATTTTCAACACTGTTATTTGTTGGTGGTGAAATGGAAATGATGGAAGAAATGGCTTTTAGTGTAATTGCTGCATTATTATTTTCTTTGATTGAAGCATTCCTTATATTACCTTCTCATCTATCTAATAAAAAAGTATTTACAAAGGAAAAAAATACAATTTTCTCTAAAATTAAAAAAAATGTAGAAAATTTTATTATTAAACTTAGAGATAAATATAATAATCTGAACAAAAAATTTATTAATAATTACAGATATCATGTATGGACACCTATTATATTTATTTCTTTAGTATTAGTATTGTTGATTAATGGTACTATCAGGTGGACTTTCTTCCCCTCTGTTCCTTTTAATGAAGTTAAAATTGAATTTGCCTATAAGCCTGGCGAACGCGAATTTAGAACAGAAAATTTCTTGAAATATTGTGACTCAATTATACAAGATTATAATAAAGAATTAATAGAAAAATTTAATGACTCAATTATTACTAATGTGTCCTATTCAATAGGTTTCACTGAAAACTTAGGTGTTTCAGGAGCAAATGTTGGTTCCATAAGAATTTCATCTAAAGAAAATGATTTAATTTCTACGATACAAATGACGAATGACCTACAAAGCAGAATTAGTAAAGATTCAATAGCACAAATGGATAAAATAACCTTTGGTGGAGCTCAACAATTTGGAAAAGAAGTTTCAATATCATTACAGTCTGAAAATGATGTGGAATTAAAAGAATCCGTAGAATGGTTAAAAGAAAAAATATCAACTATTAACATAGTCAAAGAAGTATTAGATAATGGTGGTGTTGGTAACAGAGAATTACATTTAAAACTAAAAGAAAAAGCATACTCTTTAGGTTTTACAGAAATTGATATATATAAACAAATAAGACAGGGATTCTTTGGAGAAGAGGCCCAAAGATTAATAATTGGTAGAGATGAAGTAAAAATTTGGGTACAATACCCAGAAAAAGATAGAAATAGTATACAAGATCTAGAAAAAATAAAAATAAAAACAAAGTTTGGACAACTAATTAATTTAAGTGAGCTAGCAGAATATGAATACAAAAGAGGTCGTGTAAAAATTAATCATATAGATGGAACTAAAGAAATTAGAGTTGATGCATCTTTATTTGACGCTGAATATTCGGGCGTAGTTAATGATCAAATTGAAAAAGATTATCTGCAAAATCTATCTCTATTTTTCCCTAATGTTAAATATAAAATTATGGGACAAGCAGAAAGAGCTGCTGATAGTGGAAAAAGATTAGGAATTGCCTTTTTAATCAGTATCATTTTAATAGTTATTACAATTTCTCTAAATTTTAAATCTTTCTACCAATCAAGATTAATTTTAATGGTTATACCAGTTGGTGTTTTCAGTGCTATTCTAGGACACGGAATAATGGGGAAACCATTTTCAACATTAAGTGTATGGGGGGTAATCGCACTTATTGGAATTTTAGTAAATGACGCTGTTGTTATGTTAGATCGATTTAATAGAAATCTTGAGGAAGGAATGGATATTAAAAAAGCTGTTCTAGCAGCTGGAAATAGTAGATTTAGGCCTATAATATTAACTACAATAACAACTTTTGTAGGACTTTTTCCTTTAATTTTAGAAACAAGTTTTCAATCACAATTTTTAATACCAATGGCTATTTCTGTTGCATTTGGAGTTTTATTTGGCACCTTATTGTTATTATTTTATTTTCCTTCGTTAATATTATATTTTAATGATATTAGAAGAGCAAGATGGTGGCTGTGGAGAGGAGGAAAAACACCTCCAAAAAGAATGGATGTAGAGCCTTTTACTAAGTTACAAAAAAGACAAATAGAACTTGAAAAATAATGAAATTAATTTTAAAATATATTCTTATAATAATTCCTTTAATATGTATATCTCAAGAGAATTTATCTTTAGAAAATGCATTGAAAATTGGATTGAAAAAAAACTTTGAAATTCAATTAAGTAAAAAGAATTTAGAAATAAACAAATTAAATAACAATTTATCTAATGCTGGCGCCCTACCAACAATTAATATTTTAGCGAGGCAAGAAAAGGCTGTTTCAGATCAATCTAACAATCCCACTTCTTTTATTCAGGAAATATTAAAATCAGAGTCCATCAATGCTTCTGCTAATCTAAGCTGGACAATATTAAATGGGTATGGAATTAAAGCTAATAAAGAAAGATTAAATCAATTAGAGTATTTAAGTAATGGGAATCTAACTCTTACAATTGAAAATACAACTCAAGCAATAATACTATCTTATTATAATTGTATTCTACAAAAACAAAGACTAGACCTAATACAAAAGGTAGTTAATCTTTCTAGAGAAAGAGTAATCTATCAAAAAACAAAATATGATATTGGACTTAGTAGTAAGATGGAACTTTTGCAGTTTAAAAATACATTATTAACCGATAGTTCTAATCTTTTAATCCAGAAACAGAACTTTAATAATTCTATAAAGAATCTTAATCTTGTTTTGGGGGTGGATCTAAATACAGAATGGGTTTTTACAGACAAAATGAAAGCAGAGATACAAATATTTAACTTCAATAACTTAAAAGAAAAAACATTAGAAAATAATACTAACATCATCAATCAGAGTATTAATAATGAAATAATTAAACAAGAAATCACATTAGCAAAATCTGTATATTACCCTCATATTTCATTTAATTCTGGAGCCTCTTACAACGAAAGTACTTATGATGTGGGAAACTCTGGATTTACTGGCGACAATACAGGTCAAAATCTAAATTATTACGCTAATCTTTCTATTAACTTCAGATTATATGATGGAGGAAAATACAGAACTCTTTTACAAGAATCTGAAATAAGAAAAGATATTAGTAATTTAAATTTAGAAAAACAAAAGAGAAATGTGATTAACCAACTTTCAATTAATTATGAAAAATACAAGAACTCTATTGTAATTTATAGCTTAAATAAAAATGCTTTTGAAATCGCTGAACTTAATTATCAATTAGCAAATGATAAGAATAATAGAGGTATTATTAATTCTTTTAACTTAAGAGATATTGAAATATCTTATCTAAATTCAGGCATTAGTTATCTACAATCTTTATACAATCTAAATGAATCATATCTTGAACTAGTAAAAATCACAGGAGGAATATTGAGTGTTATGGATTAGTTAATATATTATATTTAAAATCAATTAAAATTATTTGAATATTATCATTTTCTGCAAATTTTCTTATTCTTTTCTTATCCTCTTCAGAAACCATTTCGTTAGCCCAACAAAAAAAGTTATATTTAGGGAATTTTTTTATATAAAAATGTAATGAGTTTATATCACATGAAATTGCGGTAGGCCTATATTCTATTAGGTTTTTTTGTACTTGAAATGAAGAAATTATTGATCCAAAAAAATGATAATTTGGAACCCAATAACTAATTAAAAATCCATTTTCTTGAAATAAATTTAAATATTTAATATTTTTAGATTCTATAAAAATTCGTTGTTTAAGATTATTATTTTTACAGATATCATTTAGTTTTTTATAACTCTCATTTAAATTATTTTCATTTAAATTTTTAAAATCAATCCAAAAAAATTTATCTTTTTCAAAAAAATTAAAATACTCAGTTAAATTTAAATTAGATTTTTTTCCATGATGCTTTACCTCAAAAATATTTTTTTTGTGATTATAAAAAACATCAACTTCAAATCCATTAAAATTATTCATTAAATTATAATTTGAAATTGGATCTAAAAATCTGTGCTTCCATACTTTATTATTATTAAAATTTGATTTTTCTACACTAATTAATGATAATGGAGAAAAATAAAATACAGAGTAAATGATTGTAAAAATTAAAATAAAATTTAATATTTTCTTCATAATTAAATTGAATTTATAACATCTTTAATGGTACCATATGTATTTCTTAAACAGATAGAAACTCTCTTATTGTCACACCATTCTACTCTTGTAATACCTTCATTAAGTTGTGGTTTTGGAGATTTTAAAGTACTAGTTATCATCTTAAACCAAAAGGTTTTCTTAAGGATATTAAACCCATTTAGATTATAAATATGGTAGGTATTTATTAATTTATAATCTATTTGTAGATTATCAATTCCACACTCCTCTTCTACCTCACGAATTGCAGCATCCTCAGTTGATTCTCCTAACTCAATCTTTCCCTTAGGTAAATCCCATTTACCATTTCTAAAAATCATTAGTATTTGATTTTTGTCATTAAAAACCAATCCTCCAGCTGCTTCAATGATTTTGTAATTAGAACAAAAATCACTCAAATTTTCTGTAACGATATTTGTTTCATTATTAATATAAACTTTATACATTTGCTTCATGATATACGATATTGATATTGCTAAACAAGTGGCTAAATCTTTATTGCAAATTAACGCAATTATTTTACAACCAAATACCCCATTTAAATGGGCTGCAGGATGGTATTCTCCTATATATTGTGATAACAGAAAAACTCTATCTTTCCCAGAAATAAGAACATTTATCAGATCTTCATTATCTTCTACAATCAACAATCATTACAAAGGATCAAATGTAATTGCAGGTGTTGCAACAGCAGGAATTCCACATGGAGTATTAGTAGCTGAAGAATTAGGTCTTCCCTTTATCTATGTTAGATCTAAAGCAAAAGAACACGGAAAACAAAATCAAATTGAAGGACATTTTGAAAAAGGCCAATCTGTAGTTCTCATAGAAGATTTAGTTAGTAGCGGAAAGAGTAGTTTAGAAGCCGTATCATCGCTTAGAGAAGCGGGAATGAATGTAAAGGGAATAATCTCTATTTTCAACTATGGTTTTGAAAAAGCTAAACAAAACTTTGAAAATGCTAACTGTGAATATATTTCACTTTGTGATTATGAAAACTTATTACCACAAGCTTTAAAAACAAATTATATTACAGAGGCGGAACTTCCTCTATTACAAGAATGGAGAAAAGACCCTTCAGTATGGAATAAATAAAATTATGGCAACATTTAGTGGTCCAGAAGTATTGGTTGAAAATTTAACAGCAGAACAGTTATTTAACAAACTAAGTAATTTAACAAATTTAAAGGAAATAATACCCTCTAGTATAGAAAGTTTTGAAGCTAGTGAAGACTCATGTTCTTTTAAAATGAAAGGAATGCCTAAGTTAGATTTATTTATTTCTGAAAAAAATCCTTTTTCAAAGATATCATTGTCTGCTAATGGAAGTCCTGTAAGTTTTTCTTTGGATTGTTTTATTAGAGATTGTGGTGAAAAATGCCAGGCAAGATTAGAAGTATACGCAGAATTAAATATGATGATGAAAATGATGGTTGAAAAACCAATCAATAATTTTCTGAATGTCCTTTCCGAAAAACTTAGAACTATTTAAACTAGAAAGGAAATTTCCTTCATTCTAAAAGATTTTATTCCATTATCTGTCTCTAGAAATAACAAACCTTTTTTATTTACATATTTTATAATACCTACTTTTTTTTCTCCATTTATTTCAAAAGTAGAAACCTTGTCTTTTAAATATAATGAATTATTATAATCAAAATAATTTTGATTCATGCTTTTTGAAATTCTACACTTTAGATTTTTTAAGAAATTGTCTCGAATAACTTTCAAATCATATAATTGGGACTTCTCTAATTTTAATGAAGTGGCTTGTCTATGAAAATCGCTAAACTCTTCTTGATTCACATTTAACCCTAATCCAATAATTGATTGATAAATTTCATTTCCTTTAATTTTATTCTGAATAAGAACACCAGCAATCTTTTTCTTATTTATTAATATATCATTTGGCCATTTTACTTTAGAGTTTTCTAAATCTAAATCCTGTAAGAGATCAACAACCGCAAGAGATGAAATAATACTAAAATCATACTGATCAAAGACATTTTTTTTAAAAGAAAACACTACACTAATAAGTAAATTTTTCCCTTCATCTGACTCCCAAATATTATTTCCCTGTCCTTTTCCAGATTTCTGAAAATCAGCCGTAATTACAAACGAATCTAGTTTGTCATTTTTATCAATATATTCATTTGCAAAATCATTTGTTGATTCTACTACTTTTAAATGAATAATTTTCTGATCAAATTCTAGGTTCATATTTGAGTGTTAAATTCCATGTAAATTTATTATTTTTGCATTCGCAAATTAAAAAATAAATATGAACAAAAGTAAACTAGATGAGTCTGATATTCTATTAGATACAATAATTGAAGGAGTAAAAGATGTAAAAGGTAAAGATATCTCGATTCTAGATTTAAGAAATATTGAAACAGCAATTTGTAAATATTTTGTAATTTGTAGCGGTACATCTAACATACATGTCTCTTCCATTTCAGATAATGTAAGAAAATTTGTTTCAAAAGAGTTAAATGAAAAACCATGGAATACAGAAGGAAAAAACAGTGCGGAGTGGATTTTAATGGATTATTCTGATATTGTTTTACATGTTTTTCAACAACAAACAAGAGACTTTTATTCATTAGAAGATTTGTGGGGAGACGCTAATATAAAAATTATAGACAATTTATAACATGCAAACGAAAAAAAATCCAAAGAAAAAGATTCCACAAAATAATTCCCCACTAGGAATGGGTAAAATCTATTGGATATATGGAATTATAGCTATAATATTTTTAGGGATACAATTCAACTCAGCAAACCCCTCACAAAGTATTACAGAAACTGAATTCTTAAATAAAGTAGAGAATAATGAAGTAAAATCTGTAACTTTTGTCACTAATGCCGGATATGCTGAAGTAGAATTAAATAACAGTACAAATTCCTCAAAATTGCAATTCAGATATTCAGACATAAGGTATATTAGAGAACAAATAGATTTAAAAAATCCTGATAATTACAAAATAGAAATTAAAAATAAAGAAGAAAATAGGATTTTTGGAGAAATATTAGGTTGGATTTTACCACTAGTATTCTTTGTGGGAATTTGGATATTAATTATGAGAAGAATGGGAGGAGGTGCAGCTGGTGGAGGTGGACAAATCTTCAATATTGGAAAATCAAAAGCAAAATTAATTAACAAAGAAGATGTTTCTGTAACATTTAATGATGTAGCGGGATTGGAGGGTGCAAAAGAAGAAATAACAGAAATAGTTGATTTTTTAAAGGCTCCACAGAAATACACAAAGTTAGGAGGAAAAATTCCAAAAGGAGCTTTACTTATCGGTCCCCCAGGAACAGGTAAAACACTTTTAGCTAAAGCAGTTGCTGGAGAGGCCAAAGTACCCTTCTTTTCACTCTCAGGTTCTGACTTTGTAGAAATGTTCGTTGGCGTAGGAGCAAGTAGAGTAAGAGATTTGTTCAAACAAGCAAAAGAAAAAGCTCCCTCTATTATTTTTATTGATGAAATTGATGCTATTGGAAGAGCTAGAGGAAAAAACTCTTTGACAGGAGGAAATGATGAAAGAGAAAATACTCTTAATCAACTATTAACAGAAATGGATGGCTTTGGAACAAATACAGGTGTCATTGTAATGGCTGCCACAAACAGGGCTGATGTACTAGACAAGGCACTAATTAGACCAGGGAGGTTTGATAGACAAATTTATGTTGATCTACCTGATTTAGTAGAAAGAAAAGAAATTTTTGAGGTTCATTTAAAACCATTAAAATTAAGTAAAGATATTGACAGAAATTTTTTAGCCAGACAAACTCCCGGATTTTCAGGTGCAGATATTGCTAATGTTTGTAATGAAGCCGCGTTAATAGCAGCAAGAAACTCTAAGAAGAATATAGAAAAACAAGACTTCTTAGACGCAATGGATAGAATTATTGGAGGAATGGAGAAAAAATCAAAAATCATCTCTCCAATTGAAAAGAAAACAATTGCATATCATGAGGCAGGACATGCAACAGTAAGCTGGATGCTACAATATGCATCACCACTTGTAAAAGTTACAATTGTTCCTAGAGGAAAATCATTAGGAGCAGCCTGGTACCTTCCTGAAGAGAGACAATTAACTACAACACAACAATTAGAAGATGAAATGTGTGCGGCGTTAGGGGGTAGAGCTGCTGAAGAAATCTTTTTTGGAAAAATTTCTACTGGAGCTTTATCTGATTTAGAAAAAGTTACCAAGCAGGCTTACGCTATGATTTCAATTTATGGTATGAGTAATAAAATAGGTAATATTAGTTATTATGATTCATCAGGTCAAAGTAATGGATTTACAAAACCTTACTCTGAGGAAAGAGCTAAAATAATAGATGATGAAGTAACTAAACTTGTAGAAGATCAATATGAAAGAGCCAAAAAGGTTCTTTTAAAAAACAAAGAAAAATTAGAAAAATTAGCGAATTCTCTTTTAGAAAATGAAGTTATTTTCAAATCAGACTTAGAAGAAATATTTGGAGAAAGAAAATGGAAAAGCTATGAGGAAGAAAAGTTAAATGAGATGGATTCTAATAGTAAAAAATTAAAAGATGGAAAATAATTGGACTAAAGTATATAGTTCAAATAATCCAATAAATGCAGAAATCATTAAACAAATGTTAGAGGAACACGATATTGATGCGGTAGAAATGAATCAACAAGACTCTTCTTATAATATGTTTGGAAACATACATATATATGTACAGCAAGAGTTCTCTAAAGAAGCTATAAAATTGATAGAAAAAAACAATAATGAACGAAACTCTTAAAAGAGCTCTTTCTGGGACAGTTTATGTTTTTGTTATGTGGTTCGGAAGCTCTTCAAAATTATCCACAATCATTTTATTTTCTATCATTACATTAATATCTACTTATGAAATGTGGAAACTTCGAAAAGGGAAAACCATGTTATTTCATTTCTTTTATGTTTGGATGTTAATGTTGTCGATTGATTTAGATTCAAAAACACTTCGTTTTATCTATATTTTAACCTGGACTTTTGATACGTTTGCTTATTTATTTGGAATAAGATTCGGAAAGCACAAAATCATGCCCTCTGTTTCTCCCAAAAAATCATGGGAAGGGTTTATTGGAGGTTTAGTTTCAACAATTGTAGCAAGTTTAATATTATTCCAACTTAATTTATTTGAAAAGGAACAAGTAAGTTTATTCCTATTAATAGGTATTGGAATAATATTACCATTTACAGCAAGTATAGGTGATTTTTTAGAATCTTACTTTAAAAGACAGGCTGGAGTAAAAGACTCTGGAAGCCTTATACCTGGACATGGGGGGATTTTAGATAGAATGGATGCCTTTATGATTACAATACCTATTATTTATATTTTAACAAACTTATTCAAATGACACTACACAAAGAAGGATTGAAAATCCTAAGAAATGAATTTGTAATTTTTATAATTTTAAACTATTTAGCATATGAATATATAAATGTTTATTTAGCCTATTTTATTACTACATTTACATCTTTTCTATTTATAATGTCTATTTATTTTTTCAGGATACCAAAACGCAAACTGGAAAGATTGGAAGGAACAGTATACTCTCCTTGTGATGGTAAAGTGGTGATCATAGAAGAAGTTGATGAACCAGAGTTTTATAAAGATAGAAGAATACAAGTAAGTATTTTTATGTCTCCTTTAAATGTGCATAATCAACTCTATCCAATTTCTGGAAAAGTAGAATATACTAAGTACCATCCAGGAAAATATCTTGTTGCTTGGCATCCAAAATCATCAACATTAAATGAGAGAAGTACTGTAGTAGTTAAAAACGAAAAAATATCTATTCTATTCCGACAGATTGCAGGAGCTTTAGCTAGAAGAATTATGACATATTGCAAAGAAGGAGATATAGCAACATCATCTGATGAATATGGATTTATTAAATTTGGATCAAGAGTAGATGTGTTTTTACCATTAGGAACAAATATAGATGTAAAATTAAATGAGGTAGTAAAAGCAGGTAAGAGTGTGATCGCTACTTATTAAATAAATTTATTATATTTGTAATCAATTAAAAACAAAGAAAATGAAAAAAATATCAATTTTAGCGTTATCCTTTCTGTTTATCGGAATAACTAGTATATCTGCTCAAAATTCTACTGAAAAAGTAAAAAAAGAAAATACAAAATATCCAAAAGTAGAAAAAGAAGCTTGTGATAAGAAAAATTCTCAAACTGAAAATCAATACTCTAAGAAAGAATCTTCTTGTTGTAAATCTAAAGAAAAAAAATCTAACAATAAATCAGCAAAAAAAACAAATTGTTCAAAAGCACAAAAAGAAACTTGTGATAAGAAAAGTTCTAATACTGATAAAGAGTACACTAAGAAAGAATCTACTTGTTCTAAATCTAAAGAAAAGAGTTCATGTTCAAAATCTAAAGAAAAAAGTTCTTGCTGTAAATCTACAAAGTCATCTTCTTGTAGTAAAGGAAACTAAATTTAAACATCTAGAAATAATTTAAAGCCACAGAAATGTGGCTTTTTTTACATAAAATATTATGGAATTTTTACCACAAAAAATTGAAAAGTACTCTTTAGAGAACACAAGTAAAGAATCTGATTTATTATCTGAATTAAATAGAGAAACATGGGCTAAAGTAATGACCCCCAGGATGCTATCAGGCCACTTACAAGGAAGATTATTAAGTATGATATCCAATATGCTTAAACCTAAAACAATTATTGAGATAGGTACATACACAGGTTATTCCGCATTATGCTTGGCAGAAGGACTTTCAGAAAACGGAACTCTTCATACAATTGATATAAATGAAGAATATACTTCATATGCTCATAAATATTTCCAAAAATCTGACTATACGGATAAAATCACTCAACACATTGGTTATGCAGTAGATATAATCCCTTCTATCTCAGAGAATGTACAATTAGTATTTATTGACGCTGATAAAGAAAATTATAGTAATTATTACAATCTTATTTTTGATAAGTTAGAGATTGGTGGGTATATTATTGCAGACAATGTACTTTGGAGCGGAAAAGTAGTAGGAGATAAAATGGATGAAGAAACCAAAGCTATAGACAAATACAATAAAATGATCCAGAATGATCAGAGAGTTGAAAATGTTTTACTTCCTGTTAGAGATGGGCTTATGATTTGCAAAAAAATATCTGGCTAAACTATATCTTTGCAAAATGAAAGAGAAATATATATAAATGGATTTTAATAACTTAAAAGTAGCATTCTCTGACAAGTCAAACTCAGACTTAAATAGAGCCTATCTCTTATTTAAAAGTATAAGTAATCCTACTATTTCTCGTATATTAACAAGTCTTCTGAAGATATTTTTATGGTTAAAAATTCCAATTTCTACTATTATTAAGGCAACTGTTTTTAAACATTTTTGTGGAGGGACTACTATTCAAGATAGTCAAAAAACAATAGAATTTTTATGGAAATCAAAGATAGGAACTATTTTAGACTATTCTGCGGAAGGAAAAAAATCAGAAAAAGATTTTAATCATGTAATGGAAGAAACTATACAAACTATATATAAAGCAAAATCAGAAACATCCATTCCTTTCTCTGTATTTAAATTTACAGGATTAACACATATTTCATTATTAGAAAAATTAAGTTTAGAATTACCATTATCAAAAATGGAAGAAAATGAAAAAAAGAACTTTGTAAATAGAGTGGAAAATATTTGTAAAACAGCAGCTGAAAACAAAGTCCCAATTTTTATAGATGCAGAAGAAAGTTGGATTCAAGAAGCAATTGATCATTTAACACTTGAAATGATGAGAAAATTCAATAAAAAAGGATGTTGGATATATAATACCATACAAATGTATAGAAAAGATCGACTTAATTACCTTGATAAAATTATTCAAATATCGACAAAAGAAAAATTCTTCTTGGGATTAAAAATTGTCAGAGGAGCATATCATCAAAAAGAAATAGAAAGATCAAAAGAAAAAGAATATCCTACTCCTGTTCATTTAAATAAAGCTGACACAGATAGAGATTACAATGAGGCATTAAAAATTTGCATAAAAAACTCTAAAAGTATTTCTATTTGCGCAGGTACTCATAATGAAAAAAGCTCATTACTATTGTCAAAATTAATTAAGAAAAATGGTTTTAATAAAAATGATGAAAGATTTTACTTTTCTCAGTTACTAGGTATGAGTGATCACATTAGTTATAATTTATCTAAAAATGGATATAATGTAGCTAAATATGTTCCTTATGGTCCAGTAAAAGAAGTTATTCCTTATCTAATTAGAAGAGCAGAAGAAAATACATCAATTTCTGGACAAATGGGTAGAGAACTATCTAATCTTTTATCAGAAAAAAAGAGAAGAAAATATCAAAATTAATTTTTGTATAGTTTTTTGTGTTTTTTTTTATACATTTTTGTATTTTTGTATAATATTTTAATAATAATCTTATACAAAAAATAAAAATATGAAAAGTATTATAACTTGCGATTTAGAGGGAAAAATTCTAACGATGAATGATGGAGCGGAAAAATTATTCGGCTATTCAAAAGAAGAATTAATTAACAAAAAAAGAGTATCCATATTCTCTCCTGGTGAAATTGTTTTACAAAATGTAGCTAATTGGTTAGAAACCGCTGTAACTGATGGAGAATATATTGGAAAAACTTTATTTATTAATAAAAACAAAGAAAAAATAAATGCTAAAATAAAGATAACACCAACTTATAAAAAAGGTAAAAAAGGAGAACATATTGGATATTGTGGTGTTACAGAAAAAATTGACACTGATGTAAATGTTAAAATAAATTTTACTACTAAAATAATTAAATGGTTAGCAATTACAAGACTTCCATTCACATCAGCTTCTTTATTACCAATTTTTGTTATCGCTTCTTATTTTTCATACATTGGAGATAACCTTGTTAATATACCATCATTGATATTTTGTTCATTAGGGATTCTATTTGCTCATATTGGAACTAACATGTACAATGATTATTTTGATAATTTAGATGGTACGGATGAAAAAAACAATGAGTACTTTCAACAACTTTCTGGAGGAAGTAGAGCGATAGAATTAGGACTTATAACTTTAGAGAAAACAAAAACTTATGCTAAAATATTCATAATAATCTCATTATTAATGGGTCTATTAATTTTATTTAACACAACAATGTCTAATATGATTAATATTCTGATAATTTCTTCGGTGGGATTATTTCTAGGATATTTTTATACATCTCCTCCTCTGAGACTAGTGTCAAGAAAAGGATTAGGAGAATTATCGATTTTTTTAGCTTTCGGGCCATTATTAACACTCGGTACAGGATTTGCAATTTTTAATGGAGAATTACCTAATGAACATTTATTTAATTGTATACTATTAGGTATCCCTATTGGACTTCTTACAACAAATATTCTACTAATAAATCAATTCCCTGACATGATAAGTGATGCTAAAACAAACAAAAATCATTTAGTAGTTGTATTTGGAAAGAAAAAAAGTAGACTCATTTATTTGAGTATATTGATCATGACTATTTTAACTTCATTTTTAATATCTAATTTATTAGATCAATTTATACTAATCCCAACATTTTTTCTATTAATTTTTGGAATATTTATTACTAAATATATCTACAAAAACTATAATAAAAGAGAACTTATCAAAGCAAATTGGAATACAATCATTTTACACGCACTTTATTGTATTCTGTTAATATTAACATTATTAATAATTTAAATATGGATATAACAAAAAAATGCATTCCATGTCAAGGAGGAATACCTAAACTTAGTGCAGAAGAAATCATTAGTTTTTTAAGAAAAATTGACAAAGAATGGAAAGTTGAAGATGATAAACTTATTAAATATTTCAATTTTTCAGAATACGAAAAGTCATTACATTTTGCAAATAAAGTTGCAAAAATTGCAATTGAAGAAGATCATCATCCATTCATTCATATTAACTTTAAAACTGTAAAAATTATAATCTTTACACACAAAATTAGTGGATTACATGAGAATGATTTCCTAATTGCAGCGAAAATAGATAAAATTTAAAATTATGAAAAATATATTATTAGTAGGAGCAAACAGTTCTTCAAGTAAGAATCTGATTGAAAATTATGGAAATAAATATAATTTCATAAAAATGAGTAGAAATTCAGAATTTAGTGATGTAGAAAATTTTGATTTGCTAGATGAAAAAACATATTTTAATTCAGATATTGAACTAAACGGAATAGTTTACTTTCCAGGCACAATAAATTTAAAACAATTCGAGAGATTAAAAATAGAAGATTTTGAAAAAGATTTAAATATTAACGTAATTGGTCTAATTAAAATTTTAAAATATTATAAAAAACAATTACAAAAACAATCTTCAATAGTTCTTTTTAGTACAGTAGCTGCAAAGTTAGGCATGCCATATCATTGTTCCACATCTATGGTGAAGTCAGCAATAAATGGTATTACTTTATCACTTGCTGCGGAATGGGCTCCGAATATTAGAGTTAACTGTATATCACCATCATTATTTAAAAGTCATATGTCTTCAAAGTTATTTGCATCTGAAAAATCAATAGAAAGAATTTCAAATAATCATCCACTCAAAAGAACTGGTTATACAAAAGATATATCGACATTGATAAATTTCCTGTTGAGTGAAGATTCATCTTGGATTACAGGTCAAAATATCAGCATTGATGGTGGATTATCTACACTCAAAATATGATAAAATTTTTATGGAAATATAAATATTTTAATTTTACAATAATAATTATAATATTTACTCTTTTATTATTTAATATCTCTAAAGTAAATGTTTTTTTTGATAGTGAACGAATAATTGAATTATCAAATGTAGATAAAAACGTAATTAAGAAATCACTCGACGACAGCAATCTTTTATTAGTTGGATTAAAATTAAACGAAAAAATCAATTTTAATAGAATAAATTTCATCAAAGATAAAATTGATGTTTTATCTCAACACGAAAAAATTGTAAATATTAAATCGATTTTTAACGAAAAAAAAATTAATGAAAACATACCGGTTACATTTCCAATAAAAATTTTAAACTTAAATTCTGAGTTAGATTACAAAAAATCTATAAATAAAATTTCTAAGTTATCAAGTAACTTTATTAGTTCAGATTTAAAAAACCTTTTATTTATAATAAAATGTGAAAATTTAAGTACTGATGATGAAAAAGAGAAATTTATATTCTTTTTAGAAAATAAATTTAATGAAATTAATGAATCAAGTACTTTCATCACTGGTCAGATAAAATCTGAAATTTATATGCAAAAAAAAGTAATACAAGAGTTATTAATATTTACATTGTTTACGTTGTTTTTATGCATATTACTTTTATGGTATTTCACAAAAAATATTTATGTCGTATTCTTAAATCTTATTTCAATATTAATTTCGATATTTTTTACATTTTCACTGTCTAATATTTTATACGATGGTATTGAATTAGTAATGATAATTATTCCTGCTGTAATTTTTATTATCACAATCTCAGATTTTATGCATTTGCAAAACATTTCTAGAGATGTAAATAATAAATATAAATTTTTCAAATTACAAATTCAAAAAATTGGAAAACCTGTTTTTTTAACATCAGCAACTACAGCCGTTGGTTTTCTTAGTTTTTCTTTCACAGACTTTGAACCAATCAAAAGATTTGGTATAATAACTACTCTTTCAATTTTTTTATCATTATTTATTATTGTGACACTGTATAGTATTTTCATAGATCTTAAATGGAATCGAAAAAAATCTGAAAATAGATCTGTAAATATTATAATATCATATATATTAAATTTAAATTCATACAAAAAATATCTTGCATTAATTTTTATAACATTGACTATTATTGGAGCATCTTCCATTAAAATTGATAATTACCTAACCGATGAAATTAATACTAAATCAAAATTATATGCAGACATCAACTATTTTGATAATAATTTTGGAGGCATAAAACCAATAACAATTGGTTCTAATAGTAATATTGATTTTAATAATCAAAAAAATATTTTAAAAAATT
>CEOV01069805.1_pt1 | contig 17230 bp, 15 predicted proteins | sample 530631 | NCBI WGS metagenome assembly CEOV01 (sample SAMEA2620756, study PRJEB7988) | marine metagenome | isolation source: saline water (ENVO:00002010), including
CACAGGTTCAAATCCTGTAGCGCCCACAAGGGTTTTTCAGAAATCTTCAAATATAAATTGAGCAAAACAGAGCAACAACAGAACATTCTCAATAAAATAAAATTATGAAATACAAAAAAGAGTTAAGTGTTTTACTTATTTTTTTAGGTTTTGCTTGGCCAGTATTTGACATTCTTGACTCTAGTTATACTCCAACTCAAGTAATTTTGACTGCTATATTTGCGTATCTTGGATTTCGTTTAACTTACTTCGTTTATTTTAAAAATAACTAGCCTGTTTTATAGTGGTTAGAATCGTCTTTTAAAGTTTTGTCTATCGAAATTTGTAAGTCTATAAAATAGATATTTATAAATGAAAAAATATATCTGTAGGCTGAGCCTAATTCTATATCTTTCCAAATTGTTGAATATAGATATAAAACAAGAAAAAGGTTTAAAAAAAGAATTAAATTCAGAATATTAAAGTTTCTTTTTTCTTTAAAGCTTTTTAATTTAACAAATAAATACAATAGCAAAAATAATGTTATAACTTTATCAATGAATATCTCTTGTCTAAATATTAAGTAGATATTCTGAATATAAAAATCAAATAAATTTTCTGAGTTGTCACTAAATATTTTAAAGTAAACATTTTGAGTATCTAAGTTTGTAAAAATAGAATTGTTATAGAAACTATTAACAAAAAATCCGATCACAGGTAAATAAAGTTGATAATATTCTTTATGTTTTAAAAATAAAATTACAGCAATAACAATAAACAATACTGATGAGAATGGCTTCAGAAAATAAAGAAATCCTAGAAACAAAAAATATAACTTACTTCTAGAAATTTTTGAATTTGTAAACGCGTTTATTAGGAATGAACTAAATAGAAAGTTTACAATAACTTCACCCATAAAAGAATTAAAAAAAAGATAACTCAGCCAAACACTATTTAGTATGATTGCAATATATAAAGTTGATATATAAATTTTTACTTTGTTACTACTTTTAACTTCATAAAACATTAAAAGGTTTAAAAAAAGAAATATATTTGGAATTAATAATGTGAAAGATAAAGTTGTTTCTCCTACAAATAAGAAAAAAAGTTCTGCATATATGTAGTTAATTAGTAATGAGTATCCTGGCATTAAATTGTTTTTAATTGAAAAGTGAAGATCATTTGAGTAAATCATTTCTGACATTGGAAGCCAAAATTCTACAACATCACTACTGTATTGAATATAATTTTTTGTATCAATATCAAATGTTCCTGAGAAATATCTAAAAGCTATGAGTAAAAAAATAGCAAAAACAAGATATTTTGGTTTTTTATTTTTTAAAAAAATTATGAAAATAATAAAGATATTGTAAACAATAAATATCTCTTTAAAATTCAAAGCTAATTCATCAAAAGGCAAAATCAAGAAATTAATCACAAATATTCCAATTAAATAGAAAGAGATTGACAAAGCTACTGAGTTTAGTTGAAAAACAATATCTAGTTCCCGTCCAATCAAATATAAAATGATGAAGCAATAAAAACTAATTAACAAACTCTGATAAAAAATATGATCATTTGAAGGTAAATTGTATAAAAAATTTATCAGAAATGGAAAAATAAGAATGTATATTATATTTTCTTTTAATTTAATCATTAAAAAAATTAATTATATCAATTAATAAGTACAGAAATATGAATCCAATAATCAAGAAGGAACTGATTAAGTCGAAATAAAATATTTTAAATATTAAGAGAAAGTTTATTAGATAAAAAACAATACTTCCCATTGAAAGGTTTACTTTCATATCTAAATTATTCTTTGTGTATAGAAAACTCACAAATACGGGAAAAAGTTTCAATGAGCCTCTCAACATTGGGATACTACTTTTCTCTTCTGCATATATAGTTTCAATAGGTTCCTCTGAAATCTTATAGTCAAAAACATTTAAATTAAGAAGTAGTGAATTCTCAAAAAAATAATCGTCTCTTAAATGCTTAAATTTAATTTTTTTGAAAATATGAGATCTAAAGGCTAAAAATCCATTGTTGGGATCAGAAATGCTGAAGTTACCAGTGACAATTTTTTGAAGATTGGTAGATAAAAGATTTCCAATTAATTTATAAAATGGCATTTCAGATATTGAAGATTTAAATCTATTTCCTTTTATGAAGTCAAGATTATCATTTTTAAGCCGATCTAAAAATTTTGGAATATCTTGAGCTAAGTGTTGTCCGTCACCATCAAATTTAACAATGAACTCTGCTTTAATCTCTAATGCCTTTTTTAGTCCAACTTTTGTAGCACCACCTATTCCCAAGTTTTTATCATTATCAATAATTATTAATTTACTTTGATTTAATGAGCTTAATATATGTTTAGTGTTATCAGTTGAACAATCGTTTACAACAATCAATTTGTCGCAATATTCAGAAACGCTATTAATAACTTTCTCAATATTTTTTTCTTCATTGAAAACAGGAATAATAACAACGATCACAAGCTAATTATATTTCGTAAATTTATTTTCTTTTTGTTTTTTTGATGAGAATTGGATTAAAAAAACTATAAAAAATAAAACTGAAATAATAGTGAGAACATTTACTTGAGGAACATTGAGTGCTGTGTTGTAAGGCTCTAAATAAAATACTGAGAATTGAAATATCAAGATCGATAGAATTAAGTTCAGATTTTTTTCATACGTGACAATATATATAAATAAAGAAAAAAACAAAAAATAACCTATGCTGTAATTAACAAATCTAAATGGCTCATAAAGTCCTTGTAAAGACCAAAAAATAAATATAAATAAATTAATAAAGAATGATTGTTTTATTAATTTAGGAATGGTTTCTCTAAAATATAAAGATAAAAGAAAAATAATAGACAGATAAAGTATAAGAATTAAAAAATAACCTAAAAAGCTAACTGTAACTGATGTATTACATTTCCAAAAAGTATTTAATGTTTGGCATTCAGCAATCGGAGGTTTTCCTTGAATTACATTAAATATCCAATAAAACTGATTATATATTTCTTTATGCCAATCGTAAAAACTGTAATCACTAAAATAAACAACCAATCTGTACACAAACTGAAAAACAACAAGATAAAAAATCCGTTTAATAAATAATGAAAAATTAATTTCCTTTTTGTTTATTATCTCAAAAAATAATATTATTAAGCCATATACTATTGCAGACATATGTGCCAAGGAAAGTATGCCTAACAGAATAAAAGTATTACTATTTCGAGTTGAATTTTCTTGATCACTTACTAAATATTTAAGACATAGTAGGAATAATAAAAATGTTATATTTTCAACAGACGAAAAGAATATGTTCCACCTAATACTTGGCATACTGATTATTAGAAATATTATCAAATAGTCAGTTCTACTCTGAAACTCTAAATTAGTTAATGAGACAAATATTCGTATTATAAAAAATAAAACGATAAGTTGTACAGCTAGCATTGCGATCCTAAAAATTAAATATTCACTTATGTTCAAAAAAGATAAGGTGTTGAAAATATTTCTAAATATTGAGATTGATAATATGAATAAAGGCCTCCCTTGATAGGGATTGGTTTCATCAAAAAAATTGGATAGCGATTCTGAAGCGAACCTGTAAGGACCTTCGTCACAATGAATAGGAAGTCTTAAATTATTAAAATTTAAAAAACTAAACTCTCTAAAAATTTCAACACACCAAAATTGTTGTGAAGATAAGCTATCGAGAATATAAAAATCAAGAACATAAATTAATATAATAAAAAAAGGAATTATTAAAAAAAAATTAGTTTTTTTTGATTTCATAATTTTATGTTTAAATTATAACTTGTTTAGTTAGAAGGCCTAATATTTTATGAATATAAATACAAAATTTGATTTAAAGAAATTAAATATTTATCTTTTTTGAGCAAGAATTTGTATACCAAAATTTAAAATGTCTTTGCTTCCAGTGTCAGATTTTGATAATTTGCTAAGAGTTCTCAAATAAAGAAGAGATATTAATTTTTCAAAAAAATTCAATTTTTTATTTGTATATTGCCTACTCACAGAACCCAGTCTTCTTGCTTCCTGTGCTAAATATTCAAAATAACTTCCATTTTCAACAATTTCAATTATTTCAAAGTCGTATTCCTTTAAATGATGTTCATAAAAATACTTGGTAAAACCTGTCGAAAAATGATATGGAGCATAATGAGTCAAACTATTGAAGGGTGCCGTTAAAATCAACATTCCTCCACTTTTAAGAATTCTCTTAAACTCTTTTAGTGCATCAAGGGGATCAGTCAAATGTTCAAAGACCTCAATACACATTATTGCGTCAAAAGAGTCATTATCTACAGGTATATTGGCAATATCACTTATGATATCAATTTCACTGTAATCTCTTGTTTTTGTATGTAAGCCAAGCCCGTCTCCTTGGCCATCGTATTTTGCAATATCTTGAGAAGTATATTTTAAATGACCACAATAACTTTTATACTGTGCTTCACCAGCACCAGCATCTAAAATTGATATACCTGATTCGAGGCTTCCAAGCTTTGTCTTTAACCAAGCTTCCCTGTTTGATCCATTTTTTGTGCCAATCTCTTCTGTGACTAGCTTGTTAGTCAAAAATCTGAAATTTTGTAAATATGATTTTAATTTTAAATATAATTTTTTTATCGTATAAAAACTTCTAGACAACATAAACCATACTTTTATTGTTTGGTAAATTGAACTTATCATCGAGTTTCTAATTTTTACACTATTTCCATGTGATAAATGTTTATATTTTAGCAAATTAAAAAAAACAACTTTTGAATCAAAGTAATTCAGGTAAGAACCCAGTATTGGTAAATCTCCCCATCTATAGATATACTGTTCATCACTAAGGGCAATACTCTCCAACATTTTATTTATTTGAGGTTCTAGCCAAAAACTAACTCTAGATATATAGACATTTGTATAGGGAAATTTATGATTATAAAAGCTGTCATCATTTGCGTTTAAATTTTTCACTAAAAAACTAGGTAATGAGCTGTTTGTATAACTATGTGTTTCGATCGAGTACTGTGATACACAAAAGTCGATATTATCTTTGTACATAATATCAAATTGATTCTCGTCAAACTGTTCGATTAAACAGTCTTCGTCAACTCTTAAAATATAATCAAAATCTTTAACATAAGACCATATATAAAAAGTATTGAATCTACACATTAGTCTGTATCCTTTATCATGCACATATTCTCTACCTGCTTCTTTAAATGCGGCGTCTTCTAATTTTTGAGAAATTTCAAAACAAGTTTTTACATCAATAAATTCAATTTTGAATTTAGTTTTTTCTTGGATATATTTCTGTTCTTCAACTGATATATTCCCTTCATGAAACAATATGTAGGAATAATCATGATTAGCTTTTAATTTTACATTTTCATACAAATGTTTATTCCTTTGAATTAATTGATCATAAGATTCAAAATTATTGTATCCTCTAACAAGTGCAACTATCCCTATCTTAAGATTTTTCATAACTTACTTATTTTGACTTGTTTTGAATAATTTTGAGGCAAAAAATTTTTTAGCTTTTTACTATGTACATGAAGATTTACTAAATCAAACATACGATTATTTTTCTCAACATAATAGGTATTTTTAAACAATATAGGCTTTACATTTTGATTCAAAATTTCAATTCCAGCAATATGATCTTTATCTATGAACCCTTTAGAAAATTTCTTTTTGTGTGTCCCGCCTAAATATTGACCATATGAACCAGGATCAAACAAAAAACTTGATTTATCATTTGGTAGAACATTTAATAAATTAAAAAGTTCAGGTTTTTCATCATATGCTATATAAAGCATTTTCATTTCATTAAGCCTTTGGCTATTATAATATTTTTCTTCATAAAATTTTTTATTCTCGAGTATCTTGAAAAGCATATCTGATAATTTTGTGAACAGTTGTAGGGTTGGAATATAACAATATCCAAATACGAGGAAATTTTTTGTTAATGGAGTTATGTTTATTTTATTATTTAAAAAAATATTTTGAACTTCTTTAAATGATTTATAAATTAAAACATCCAAATCAAAATGTACAAATTCGTTTATTTCTTTCATATTTATAAACTCGTTTATATAAAAAATTCTCATCAATGAGCTTTCCCAAAGTGGATTATTATCACCAGCAAAATAATTAAGATCATTTAATTTTTCAATATAAATTGAATTTATGCTTAGTAAATTAACAACAATCACTCTATCATTATGAAAATCAACTTTTGAATCTGTTAAAAAATAAATTTTAGAATCTTTATCAATAGAAAGAATTGAATTAATACAGTAATCTGTATAGCTTGGGAGTTTACCTTTATAAAAAAGAATATAATTCAATTTCTTTTATTTACTAAAGTATCGAGATCTATAAGCTTTGACATAGTGTATCGGTTTTCTTTTAATTTTATTCTTCTGTCCAAACATAGAGTAACCAAAATTACTTTCATCAAGCTCTTTTAAACTATCCCTAATGTATTTTGGATGGTCATCTATTTTTAATTTTAAAACGTGATATTGGTACCTTTCAAGAACCATACTTAACCAAGCGTCATATGCTTCATCTGGAAGCTCACCGCCTCTGCCACCTAAATCTTTAAAATAACGATTCCAAGCTCTTGCAAATCTTGCTCTATCTTCTTTAATTATTTCTTTTGTTCTAAAAATTGAATCATAATTCCAAACAGGTTCCGTCGATTTGGGAATATTCGATATTTCAATCAAATTTCCATTAATTGTAGGTTGTAGTTTATCTCCTCCACCATTCATTTTGATGTAAGGAAAAATTTTTTTATTTAGTGCAACTACTAAGTGTGTTTTCATGTGGTATCGATCAGGTGTAAATATTTGATATTTTGGAAATGCTATAGCTGGAGAGTCTCCGTATTTTTTTAATTCTTCCTTAATTTTTTCAAAAGATTTTTCATGAAACATTGTGTCAATATCCATCCAAAAAGCCCAGTCTCCCGTTGATTTATCAAAACCTTCTTGAAAAACTGTTTGAATATAATCCCAACTAAATTCATACGGCCAGTCTTTACCAACCACAATAACCTCGTCAGCAAAATCTTCATAACATTTCATAGACTCTCTCCATGGATCTTTGCGTGCATCCGGATCAGTCATTGAGGTAAATATTGAAACTTTCAATTTAAAATCTTTCTAAATACTTTTCTAATAAGTACAACTTCCAAATTCTTATCCCATTCATTCTAGATTTAAACATATTTAAATCTTGGAAAACATTTTTATTAAAGTTTTTAATGTATTTTCCATAAATTAATACTTCTTTAACAAAATCTTGATTTTTTAAAATCCAATTCTCAATATCAAATGCAAATCCTTTTTTCTCTCGATTAAGAAAGTTGTCAGAAAAATCATCACTTAAATATTCTTTTAATAAAGGTTTCGATTTGTATTTTTTATTTTTATAAAAATCATGGGAAAACATATATTCTATAAGTCTGTGATCAACAAATGGCGACCTCACTTCTAGAGAATTTGCCATGGAAGATCGATCAATTTTTAACATCATCATTTCTGATAAATAAAACTTATAATCTCTCAGCTGTATCTGTTTTATAAAATTTTCTTTTGAGATAGGTTGTTTATCAAAAAAGTGTTTTTTTGAACTTATTTTTAAAACTTCTAGAAGCTTGTAGTCATTAAAATAAGATTCGTGAGCTTTATTTAGGTCTGATGATCTGCTCAATATTTCAGTTCCCGTTCCCCTTTTAGGATTATATTTTTTATAAATATAAGAGAGCAAATATGGATTAAATTTTCTTTTATTTATCAAATTGTTTAAATGTGTATATCCACCGAATAATTCATCTCCACCATCTCCAGATATTGCTACTTTATATTTTTGAGACATTTTTTTGGAAAGAATTGTTGTCGGAATTAATGATGGGTCCCCATATAATTCATCTAAATTATCTATAATATTGTCAATGTCAGATTTACCAATATCAGAATCTAGTTCTTCAATAAAATGATTGGTATTATAAGTTTCCGCAACTTTATTTGACCACTGGCTTTCATCATATTTTTTATTACTAAATTTTATAGTGAAAGTATTAATATTGGAGTTCTCTTTACTTAAATTTTTAATTATTGATGTAGAATCAATTCCTCCTGAACAAAAAGTAGCAATTTCGACATCAGCTTGATTTCTAATCTTGATTGAATCAGACATAAGATTATAAAATTCATCTTTATCAAATTTTTTTTCGTCCATGAAGCCATTGATATCCCAATAAAAAGATTTTTTACGAATATTAATTTTTTCACTTACATCGAATTCTATTATTTCAGCAGGTTGTAATTTATAAATATCAGCAAAAATTGTATTTGGAGATCTAATTACACTTAATTGTAAATATTCATTTAAACTCTCATCAGAAATCTGATTATTTTTTGAAGCTCTACACACTGATTCTAAATTAGAGCCAAAAATTAATTGTTCAGAATTTTGTTTATAGAATAGAGGTTTTTGAGACAATCTGTCTTTAATCATTAATACGTTATCTTTATTGTAATCAACAAATACTATAGAAAATTGGCCAATAACTTCTTTTACAAATTCTTTTCCAAAATATGAGATACCTAAAAGCAAAACCTCTGTATCAGAATTTTTTGTTCTGAAAATTAGTCCCTCATTTATTAATTTCTTTCTTAACTCAATATGGTTAAATATTTCTCCGTTAAAAAGAATTAATGTATTAAATTCGTTCGAATACATTGGTTGATTTGCTAAATTAGTCAAATCAACAATTGATAACCTATTAAATATAAAAGAAAAATTTTTTTCTTTAGAAAAATTAAATTTATGTTCTTTCGAATTGTATATTGTGGTGTTGTCTGGCCCTCTGCATATTATTTTTTTGTTACATTCGATTAGATTATCTAAATCTATATTTGAATTAGAGATTGTTCCTATAAATCCACACACATGTCAATTATATGATTAATTATTTAAATTAATAAAGAAATTATTATTAAGGTGGTTAATGTGAAAAAATCGATTACATACGTATTTGGCAATGGGAGAACACAGAAAATTGAGTCTTCAAAGAATATTGCAAGTGAATTTTTTTATGGATACTTTCAATTTCTTGATGAAAATATGAATATTAATATTATTGAAAATAATATAAATAAAAGTAAATCTTTTCAAAAATTGTTTCTATTTATCGATAAAATTTTAAGAAAACTGACAAACCTGCCGTTCTACCTAAATGAAATTTGTTCATTAAAAAACTATAAAAAATTAAACAGTACTGAGGTTTTGATTATTACAAATGATAGATTGGCACTATCTATTCTTCCAATAGTTTTATTTAAAAAAATATTTAATAATTTTCAAGTAAATGTTTTTGTGATGGGATTTTTTGGAAAAGAGAAACCTAAATATTTTTTTTGGTTACAAAAATTTTTTATGAAAGTTTTTATAAATTCTTACAATAATTTTTTATTCTTAGGTAAAGGAGAATATGACTTAGCTTGTAAAAACTTTGGTAAATACAAAAATAAGTTTAAGTATTTTCCTTTTTGTGTTGATTCAAATTTTTGGACACAAAAATTAACAGATTACGATAAAGTAAAGTATTTTTCAGATGTTATTTTTGTTGGTAATGATGGCAATAGAGATTTCGATAAAATAATAGAAATTGCAAAAGAACTCCCTGATTTAAAATTCAATATACTTTCATCTGAAATAAGTAAAGAAAATGAGCTTCCAAGCAATGTCAATTTGGTAACTTCCAATTGGAATCAATCAATATTAACCGATATAGAAATGAAAAAATATTATACAGAATCAAAACTTTCAATCATTCCATTAAAAAATTCAATACAACCATCTGGTCAAAGTGTTGCTTTACAGTCGATGATATGCAGAACTCCAGTCATAATATCAAAAACTGATGGTTTTTGGGATCCTGACCTATTCAAAAATAATGATAATATATTATTCGACAAAGAAAATTCGGTTAAATCATGGTGTACAAATATTAGTAACGTATTAGATGATAAAGAATTAGCCAATAAAATTTCAGAAAATTCCTATCACACAGTAACCACTAAACTGAATATGGAAAAGTTTATATTAGATCTAAAGGAGCTAATAGTTGAAAAATCATGATGTTTTAATTATCGGAGCTGGATGGGCTGGAGCAACTGTCAGTGAGATTCTTCACAGAAATGGAGTGCGATCAGAAATATTTGAAGCTACTGATAAAGTTGGTGGACACTCGAGATCAGAATTAATCAATGGAGTTGTATTTGAGCCTAACGGTCCACATATATTTCACACATCCAATCCTGAAGTAAATAAATTTGTAAATGATTTTGGTATGAAAAGAAATTTTAAACATCAGGTAAAAACAAGAATTTATCCAAAATCTTTGAAGGGTGATTCAATATTGCTAAGTTGGCCACCTCAAGTAGATGAATTAAAAAATTTAGAAGAATGGAAAGCTATTGAAAATGAATTGAATTCCTTGCCTGAAAACATTAATACAGAAAATTTTGAAACATATGCAATCTCTATTATGGGACCTACATTATATTCTTTGTTTATAGAAGGATACACTTTTAAACAGTGGGGGGTCGAGGGTTCGAAGCTTTCATCTGAATTTGCTCCAAAGAGAATTGATCTTAGGTCTGATGGAAACAAAAATTTATTTAACGATAAATATGAATATTTTCACCCCAATGGCTCAGGAGAAATAATTGAAAAGATATTAAATAACAAATTAGTTAATTTAAAAACCAAATTAAATATTGATAATATTGAAGAATTATCAAAAGACTACAAACATATAGTAATTACCGCTCCGCTTGATGACTTTCTTAACACAGACAAAAAGCTTCCTTGGAGAGGAATTAGATCAGAGCCTGAATTTCTAGATAAAGAATTTGTAACTGAAGCATACCAAATTAATCATCCGTCACTAAATGAGGATTTTACAAGAACTATTGAGACTAAGCACGCAAGTGGACAGGAAATTGAAGGAACAATTGTATGCAAAGAATACTCTTTTCCAGATATAAGACATTATCCAATTTTAGGAAAAGATGGTGAATCTAAAAAACAAAATGAGGAATTAAAAAAAATGATACTTCAAATAAATGCATCAAAAAATGAAATATATTTTTGTGGAAGGTTAGCAAACTATCAATATATAAATCAGGATCAAGCAATTGAACAAGGAATGCAGACAGCAAAAAATATTTTGGAACTAATTTAGTTGTTTATTTAAAAAGTAGGATTCAAAATTTCTTTTCTTAGAGTATCAAATTTACTTATCCAAAATTCAGATCGGAATAATTCAAAAGAATCTAATTGAGGTATTTTATTTTCATAATATATACCTAATTCATTTTCATTTAAATTTTTTATATCCTTGAAATCATTTAGAACAAAAAGAGGTACATTATTTAATTCCAAAATTTCAATAAATTTGCTCCTCTTTACAATTGGGATTGATTTTAATAATAAAGATTCCCAAATTCTGTGAGAATCAACTCCATTACCCTCTGGACAAATACTAAATTTTGAGGAAGAAAGTTTATTGATGTAATCTGGATTCTTTAAGTCTTGATAGCTATCAATAAATTCAATGTCAGAAATAATTTTATTTATATTGACTCTTTCAGGATTTGAATATTCTCTGAAACAAGAAAAAACAATATTTTTCTTGCTTTTTTTTAAATCTGTATTCATATATTGTTTAGTTTTACCATTTTTTCTATACATTTTATTTTCAAGCCCAATTGGAATAAAATTTATTTTGCTATTTTCCTGTCCATCAATATTTTGTGCAAACCATTTTATTAATTTTTGATGGTCAAATTTTTGAATTTTTGAATCTATTAAAATATCTGAGTTATGTGAAATAATAAAAAATTCGTTATTAATATTATTTGAAAAGTTTTCAAAAAAATCACTTATAAATTCACCTTTAAGAAATATAAAGTCTCCTTTCTTGACCAATAAAGGATTTAGTTGATTTATATCATCATGCACATGATCAGCATAGTTACGAAAAGTATCTCCACTTATAAATGGATTACTTGATGGACGATAGTATCTATATTTTATTTTTTTATAGAATGATCTCACTACAATGTTATTTTAAACAGTATGTATAAAATAATTAATAGATTAAATAAATATAGTAAATTTATTCCTTTATTCATATACTTAACAACTTTATATTTAAGTAGAGAAATCTGTCTTTTGATGTTTAATGTAATTGACTCTCCAGACTTTAATAAATATTTTGAATACATTAGATATTTCTTTTATCAAACCGAACAAACTAATTTAAGTCAAGGAAATTTTTACTATATGTTGCAAAGTTGGGGACTATATTTTTTTTCACATTCAGCTAACAAAGATAATTTGGCGATGATATTTAACAACAGCATACAGATTGTCAATTTTTTCCTCTATATTATTGCGCAAATTGGTTTATATAATTTATTAAGATTTTTTCAAATCAAGAGAAACAGCATTTTATTAACTCTTTCATTATTAAATTTTTTCCCATTAATGATTGCTCTAAGAATTACAATGAAATCTGAGATTCTTGTTTTGGCATTCTTGCCTTGGATTATTTTATTAATTGAAATATTTTTGAAGACAAAAAAATCTATTTATCTTTTCACTGTACTACCAATGTTGACGATTGTTCTACTTTCTAAGGGTCTTGCTCTTGGAGCGATTAGCATATTTTTATTTTTGACATACATAAAAAAAATGATTTTTATTAATAAAAAATTATTAATATTTTTAACTATTGTTTTTATAAGTTTAAGTTTTTTACTATTTATAGAAGATTCAAATATAAACAAACAGAATTTACTAGAGCCTACCCATGCAGATAAATATGATAATTTAGCTCCAGTTAGCATAATTTACAAAATTGAGATTAAAGATTTTGTAAACACTCCATTCAAACACAATCAATCAAACTCATTTATAGGTATTACGCTATTAGATACTTTTGGAGATTATTTTGATTTATATTGGAACAATGATTCAAGTAATTTTTTTAAGAATAGAAAACAATTGATTGTTTATGAATCAGATAATTCAAAAATATTGCCAACATTTAATTCTCAGGATAAAACATTTACAGTATATGGATCAAAGTCTGATCCTAGTTATGCAAATTCAGGAGATTACTTGAGGGATACTTTATCTTGGATATTGACATTTGTATTTTATCTTTTAATTTTAAAAATCTTTTTAGAAAAAAACGAAATTAGAAAGTTTTTAATCGGACCTTTTATAGGAATGTCATTGCTTTTAATAACTTCAATCACAGGATTTCCAGTTAAAAATTATGATATAAATATTAGTGACACTCTTAAACCATTTTATTATTCCTACTTTGTTATTCTTTCATTTGCTTTTATGTACGCTTATTTTTTGAAGAAAAATTCTTTTACAAAATTAATTTTTGTTCCATTATTCTTTTCATTCTTGTTTATTCTTGGATTTCCAAAAGCAAATAATGAAGAGTTTGAAAATAAAGTATCACTAATAAATTCTTATTCAGCGTTTTGTGAAGTAAATAATATATACTTTAAAATAATGGATTATGAAGTAACTGATTGTTCTTCAAGTCCAAAAATTAGAAATATTCAGTTGATAATTAATGAGAATTACTTATCAAGTAAACCTAGGTTGGCTTACACTAATTTATTTATTGGGTTAACAACTATATTGTCTTTTGTATATTATTTTTATGATAGAAAGAAAATATTGAATGAGTAAAAAAATTCTTGTGTTAGGAAGTAAAGGTTTAGTGGGTTCCTCATTAAATAGATATTTAAGCTCTCAAAATTTTGATTACGAAATAACAGCGTCAACAAGAGATGATACTGATTTATTTCAGCCAAATGATGTAAAAAAAATGTTAGAAAATACTGAGCCTGATATTGTTATAAATGCTGCAGCAAAAGTTGGTGGGATTCTTTATAACGACACAAAGAGAGTGGAGTTTCTACTTGAAAATTTGAAAATCAATATGAATTTGCTTGAGGCGCTTATCCCTTATAAAAAAACAAAGTTAATTAATCTAGGTAGCAGTTGTATTTATCCATTAAATGCAAAGAATCCTATAAATGAGAATTCATTTATGGATGGTAAATTGGAACCAACAAATTCTCCCTATGCAATTGCAAAAATAGCATCAATTGAACTTTCAAAAAGTATGAAAACACAATATGGAAACAATATTATAAATTTAATGCCAACAAATCTATACGGTCCAAATGATAGATTTGATGATGAAAAAAGTCACGTGATCCCAGGACTAATTCACAAAATACATAAAGCAAAGATAGCAGATCATTCTCACTTTGAAGTTTGGGGTACTGGTAAACCCAAAAGAGAATTTTTGTATGTTGATGACTTAAGTGATTTTATAAATTTTGTGATTCAAAATGACATAAATCAAGATTTACTAAATGTTGGTAGTGGTAATGAAATAACCATAAAAAAGTTAGCAAATCTAATAAAAGAAATAATTGGTTTTGAAGGCGAATTAAAATTTGACACATCAAAACCAGATGGTAATCCAAGAAAGCTTCTAGATAGTTCGAAAATTAATAAAATGGGGTGGTCATCACGTACTAATCTTGAAGATGGTATTGTAAAAACTTACGAATGGTACAAAAAAGAATTTAATTCTAGTTTGTAGGATATTCCCAAGTTGGTTTGATTAAATTATTTTGTAGTAATACTTTTTCTTGTTTAGCTAGAGCAAGATCGGATTCAAGCATCTTTTCAATAAGTTCTTCAAAAGTACATTTTGGTGACCAATCAAGTTTGGCTTTAGCCTTTGAAGGATTGCCAAGTAAATAATTTACCTCATTTGGCCTGAAGTATTTTTCTGAAGTTAACACAAAATTTTCCCAATCTAGATCAAAAAATTTAAATGCTTTTTCAACAAATTCCCTAACAGTATGGGTTTCACCGGTTGCTAAAACCCAATCTTCAGGGGTTTTATAATTCATCATTTTCCACATTCCTTCGACATAATCTCCTGCAAAACCCCAGTCTCTATGTGCGTCAAGATTTCCTAAAGTTAATTTCTTTTGTAAATCAAGCGATATTCTTGTTACTGCCCTTGTAATTTTTCTAGTTACGAATGTCTCTCCTCTTAATGGTGATTCGTGATTAAACAGTATCCCATTTACACAAAACATATCATATGATTCTCTATAAATTTTTGTCATCTCATGTGCAAAAACTTTTGAGACTGCATAGGGACTTTTGGGATTAAAGTTACTTTCCTCATCAAGTGCTTCTTGTGCTACTCCTCCGTACATTTCGGAAGATGATGCTTGGTAAAATTTGATGTCTTTATCGCTTGCTTTGATTGACTCTAGTAAAGATAGAGAACCTAAAGTTGATACTTGGGATGTGTATATCGGATTTTTAAATGATACAGATACGTGAGACTGTGCTGCAAGATTGTATACCTCGTCAGGTTGAATTTCATTTATTAATAAAGAAATTGAAGAAGAATCTAATAAATCCGAATAGTGAAGCTTAAGTTTTCCTTCCTTTGAATATATCGATATCAAATCATCAATTCTTTGTGTATTTATTAATGAGGATCTTCGAACTGTCCCGTGTACTTCATAATCATTCTCAAGCAAAAATTTTGATAAATAGTAACCGTCTTGTCCTGTGATTCCAGTAATTAATGCTTTTTTCATATTTATTTAAGATTACTTTTAAATTTAAATTAATTAGTAAAATTATTTTTATTTAAATTTAAAATTGGAACTTAAGTGAAAGTATTAGTAGTAAAAACATTTGATTATTCCTTAGAATCTTGGAAAAAAACCGGAACACTTGATAGAGAGCTTTCACTTTATAAAGAGTTAAATTCAAAATATAAAATAAATTTCACTATTCTCTCGTGGATTGATTCTGAGACCGTAAAAGATTTGAGTGACTATGGAATTGAAATATTACCAATTTACGCAGGAACTAATTTATCTAATAGTAAATTAATGAGATTTTTTAAAAGTTTGATTATCCCTTTTAAAATAAAGAATATATTGGGAGATGTTGATATTATCAAACAAAATCAACTTCTAGGTTCTTGGTTTTCAATTATCTTAAAAATAGTCTTAAAAAAACCATTGTTTATAAGAACAGGTTACGATATGTACCAGTTTTCAAAGTATGAAAATAAAAACATCCTAAAACAATTTATGTATAAATTTCTCACAAAAATTTCATTAGCCTTTGCAGACTTTTACTCTGTTTCTAGTGACACAGATTTAAAAAAATATGATAATAAGAAAGTAGGTCTTCGCAAAAATTGGGTTTTGAATGAAGAATATTACCCCTTTAATAACAGATCCTTAGATAGAGTTTTGTCAGTTGGAAGACTAGAGAAACAAAAAGATTTTAAATATCTAATTAAAGAAGTTGCAGGTTTAAATATACAACTAGATATTGTTGGTGAAGGCTCAGAAAAAATAGATCTACAAAATTTTGCTGATGAAAAAAATGTTAATGTAAATTTTTTAGGAAAAATTGATCACGAAGAACTAGAAAATTTATACAAAGAATATTGCATTTATGTTTCGTCATCAAATTATGAAGGTAATCCAAAAACTGTACTTGAGGCATTATCGTTTGGTTGTGTGACAATTTTAAGTAATATTCCAAATCATAAAGAACTTGTTGATCATTCAAAAACGGGGTTTATATTCGATAAAAAAGAAGGTTCACTGAGACAAATGTTTGAATCGATTTTAAATAATGAATATGATTTAAGTAGTATTTCTAAAGAAGGCTTTAGTTATGTTCAAAATAATAATTCTCTACAGCGAAGTGTTGATGTTGAAATGAAAGATTATAACTATCTTTTGCAAAAAAGTAGATAAAATATGGAAAACCAAATAGTAAAAATTATATGTGGTAACTATCCAAAAGATTTTAAAAAAGTAGAGATCAAGAGTGATGAAAATTATGTATTTGAAAATGATCCAACATATAACACTGTGCAACTTTTCGATAAAGATGAAAATACAGTTTATGTAAATTCATTTGTTGAATGTGAACATTACGTTTCAGGTGGATGGGATCAAAACTCTACAATCCTGGTTGAATCACAACTTATTCAAACTACGACAATAGTATTGATATTAGCTGTACTC
>CEOV01034313.1_pt1 | contig 16939 bp, 13 predicted proteins | sample 530631 | NCBI WGS metagenome assembly CEOV01 (sample SAMEA2620756, study PRJEB7988) | marine metagenome | isolation source: saline water (ENVO:00002010), including
TGGTCTCCAAGTCCTAGACTAGGGCAAAAATACAAAGCATTAGCAGAAGCATTGGGTGTTGGTGCAAAAGATATACACTCAGTTGTTCTTAATCTAATGAAGTATGGCGAAGTATTAGAAATAGAAGAAGTAGATGATTATGTCTATAGTGCGGCAGATTTCAAACAAGTTGATTTGCCAGATGATTGCAGTTTAGTCGAAGACTTAGATGACAATCACAAAGTAAAACAATATGCAATAGAACGTGGACTATTAGGAAAGTTTCCTTTGATGCATTTTGGAGACAGCATGTATAATGCTAGATTAGTAGTTCCGTTTTTGTATAACAATAAACTTGTAGGGTGGACAGGTAGACATGTAAATCCACCAAACAAAGAAACTGCTAAGTATCTAAAAAATCAACAAAGTGGATATGTGTTTAACATTGACAGGTTTGTAAACAGTGAAAGAGATTTTGTAATTGTTACAGAAGGAGTATTTGATGCAATACTTATAGATGGTGTTAGTGTATTAGGAAATGGAGTAACTCCAGAACAAGCACATTTAATTGACAAATTAAACAAACGTGTTATATTATGTCCTGACAGAGATGAAGCAGGTAAGGATTTAATTGACAAAGCAATTGAACTAGGATGGGAAGTTAGTTTTCCTCCTTGGAAAGATGGTATCAAAGATGCCGCTGATGCAGTAGAGCATTATGGTAGACTATTAACTGTAAATAGCATAATTAAATATGCAACAGATAATAAAATAAAAATACAAGTACAGGCTAAAATGTTATGAACATATTAATTAACGGATGTAGTTTTACAGGAGGTTCAGAAGTAATACACGATGAATTTACAAGTATGATTACAAACAATGGTCAAAAAACTTGGGCAAGCCATTTCGAAGAACAACATACTGTAAACAATATTGCTATAGGTGGAAATAGCAATGATAAAATTTTTAGAACAAGTGTAGAAGAACTAGATAAAAATTTTTATGACTTAGTTATTATACAATGGACAGCAATACATAGAAAAGAAAGGTATTCAGACAGAATAAAAAATTGGGTAAACTTTTGCCAAGATGGCGAAAACCTTTATGGATATCACACAGATAATTATGAACATATGAACAGAGATAATCCTAAAATGAAAAGTATTCTCAAGTCATATGAAAAAATTAGTGAAGGGCTGAATTATGATGTGTTATATGCAAAAACTTTGCAAGACTATAGAACAGACTATTTTAAAAATGTTCTGTCCTTGCAAAATTTATTAGAAACAAAAAACATAGACTATATTTTTACTAGTATGTCTTTTGAAAATCATTTGCCTAATATGAAAAATAACTATACATTTGACTTAGAGATTGCTTTAACTGATTTTGAAAAAAGCCTTTTTAACCAAATGGATCTAACTAAATGGACTAAAACACCTATGACACACATGATGAACCAGAATGTCGTTAGCCAAAACGATGGTCATCCAAACGAAAAAGGTCATAAATTAATATACAATCACGTACAAAGTGAGTTAAATAAACTATATGGATAATATACAAGAATATACAGAAGAGATACAACAACTGTTTTTAAATTTTTTAATTACAGATCCTGAACTATTTGTTAGGGTAAACAATATTATTGAACCATATATGTTTAATAGGAAGTTTCAAAGTGCAGTAAAGTTTTTAAAAGAACATGCAACAGATTATAGCAGTATTCCTACAATAGACCAAATAAGTGCTACAACAAATTTAGAGTTAGAACGAATAGATGGATTGACAGACAATCACATTGAATGGTTCTTAGATACATTTGAACAATTTTGTAGACACAAAGCATTGGAGAAAGCAATACTTGACAGCACTGATTTATTAGAGAAACAGGATTATGGTTCTGTTGAAACTAAAATCAAAGAAGCAAGTCAAGTAGGTCTTGTAAAAGATTTAGGATTGGATTATTTTGAAAATCCTAAAGAAAGATTACAACACATAAAAAGCCAAGCAGGTGCAGTCAGCACAGGCTGGAAACACATTGACCAAAAACTGTATGGCGGACTTAACAAAGGAGAGATTACAATCTTTGCTGGTGGTAGTGGCGCAGGTAAAAGTTTATTCTTGCAGAACTTAGGTGTGAATTGGAGTTTAGCAGGACTTAATGTTGTTTACATTAGTTTAGAATTGAGCGAACAACTTATTAGTATGCGTCTTGATGCAATGGTAAGTCAATACAGCACAAAAGAAATTATGCGTAACATGGATGATGTTGATTTAAAAGTGCGTATGAAAGGTAAAGGTGCTGGTAAGTTTAGAGTAAAACAAATGCCTAATGGTGTAAATGCAAATGATATTAGAGCATTTGTGAGAGAATATGAAATAAACGCAGACATAAAAGTTGATGCAATACTTGTAGACTACTTAGATTTAATGAGTCCTATAAGTGCAAGAGTAAGTCCAGGTGATTTGTTTATCAAAGACAAGTATGTGTCTGAAGAATTAAGAAACTTAGCAATGGAAACAAACACATTGTTTGTAACAGCATCGCAGTTGAACAGGGGTGCAGTAGAAGAAATAGAATTTGACCACCATCATATAGCAGGTGGTATTAGTAAAATACAAACAGCAGATAATGTTATTGGTATTTTTACTAGCAATGCAATGAGAGAACGTGGCAGATATCAAATACAGTTTATGAAAACACGTTCTAGCAGTGGTGTAGGTAGTAAAGTAGACTTGAAATTTAATCCTGATACACTTAGAGTAGAAGATTTAGATGAAGATGATGAAGGAGCAATTAGTGTTACATCTAGTGGGTTGTTAGACCAACTAAAAAGAAGTAACTCTATTAAATCTGATGAACCAGAATCTACTGAAGTTGTAAATCAGGCATTAAACATGCGTGAGTTTATGAAAAAAAATGACCTATAATTGATAAATACAAGATATAGGGAATTAAAAATATGTCTATTAAAAAATCTAGAACAATTTTAGAAGAACTTCAGCAAATTTCTGTCGACAGAGATAAGCACCATGTTCTAGAAAATAGAGTACAACATGTTGTAACAAGTGTACAAAATTTAAAAGACATACTACATGAATCCTACAGTCCAGAAGATGCATTGGATTTAGAACGTAGATTAATAAACAGCATTAAAAGTGGAGATGCTAAAAAATTCTCTAGAGGTATAAAAAAAGTACTGGAAAATAAAGAGAATTAAAATGATTATTAATGATATTATATTAGAAAATCCTGCTCGTGATGCCGTAAACCAATACAAAAAAGGTGTAGCCGACGCAGGTGGTGTCCTTCCTAGTGACCAAATGGCGTCCGGTAGATTTGCCGACATGGCAAGACAAAAAAGAAGGCAGGCACAAATTGATAAACAAACTGCAGGCAGACAGGCTGGTGCTAAAAAGACTGGCGTAATAGGTCAGTATGCACAAGACAAAGCCCAAATGAAAGGAATTAACATGGGTGTTGTTGCAGATCCAACAGGAATGTTTTATCAATATCAACAAGATGAAAAGTCAGGTAAATGGGCTTGGCAAAATGTAGATATCAAAACAGGTAAAAAACCTGAACCAGGACAATTTTTGCCATTTAAAGATATTGCTGATGAAAAAGGTCAAACACCTGGCATTACAAATATGCCTGGCACATATCCACTTAGAGACAAAGACCAACTTTCACAAGACTTAATGGCAATCGCAAAAGGTGTTGCACCAACACAAAGCACAATGGATAAAATGAAAGACAGAGCAGTTCAGGCAATGGGCGGACCTTTAGCAAGTAAGACTATGGCAGACCCAGAAGCAACAGGCACAGAAAAAGCAGGTGCAGTAGCCGGAGCGGCATTAGGTAGATTAGGTTCAAAAGCCTTAGGTGCTATGAGACCTAAAGTAGCAGAGCCTAGAAAAGATGTAAATAGAATGGCTAAAGCATTTGATTTAGATATCCATAAAAAGAAAATCTTAGATAAATCTGCATCAGTAGATGATAAGATTGCCGCGGCAGAAGAATTGCTTAAAAACTTACAGGCACAACAAGCCAAGAATGTAAATGTTGATGTGTATGTGGATGCTATGGGACCTATGCTAAAAGCAAGTGGATTAAACAAAGCAAACCCACAATGGTATTCACAGTTTGTTCAAAAGGCAAGAGCAATGAGAATGGAAGCCTTTGAATTTATGAACAAAGTGTTAGAATATTGGAACATGACTTGGGAAGATTTAGGATACAAAGTTGTACTTTCAGAAAACGCAAGTGATGACGTGTTGCTTATACCTACAAAAGTAATCAACGAAGCAGTAGAGATAGAGAACTTAAAGAATTTAGCAGGTATTTAAAATGAAGTTCCTAGAGATATCAAAACCTTTGGTAACTCAACTGCTAACCGAAAGTGTACTTGACGAAGCAAAGAATACACATTTAGAACATTTAGAAGATAATATTTTCAATAAAGGTTTTGATGGAGCCAAAGAAGCAGTAGATTATCTATACAGTCTACATGAAATGCTTGAAGGCAATACAAGTACTCCAGTATCAATGACAACAAAATGGGATGGTGCTCCAGCCATTATAGCAGGTAAAGATCCTGAAACAAAGAAATTTTTTGTAGGTACTAAAGGAGTATTTGCAAAAAAACCTAAAATTAATTTTACAAATAAAGACATCGATATAAATCATGCAGATGTAGGCGACAAAGACGGTAGTGGTTTAAGAGAAAAATTAAAACTTGCATTAAACTTTTTAAAGAGATTGAATTGGGACACAGTTGCACAAGGTGATATGTTGTTTACAGGCGATGATATTAGAACAGCAACCATAGATGGAGAAGAACATATTGTCTTCAAACCAAACACAATAACTTATGCAGTACCCAAAGACAGCGATATGGGTAAACAAATTAGTAGTGCAGGCTTTGGCATAGTTTGGCACACAGAATATGTAGGAGGCCCTACACTTGCTGACACAGAAGCCAAGTTTGGTTTTGATAGTAGTGTGTTAGGACAAGCAAATGGTGTTTGGCACAGAGATGCAATTATTAAAGATTTAAGTGGTACTGTAACACTAACAAAATCAGAAAGTCAAGACATAATGAGTGCAATTACAGAAGCAAGTAATTACATGAAAAGCATAGATGCAGAAACATTTAGTTGGTTAGAAAAAGGCAATGATTTAATCGGTAAAGATTTTTTACAACAATTAAAAGCACATGTGAACAATCAAGTTAGAGCAGGACAATTTGATGAGCCTACAAAATTTGCTTCAGGCTTTGTGCAAAAATATATTGAATTTATGACTAAAAAGATAGATAATTATAAAACACAAAACAAAATAGACCAAGCAACAGGAGATATGGTTGCAGGTGTAAAATTTATAAAAGAACATGTACCTGGAATTGTTGCTGTATATGATTTGTATTTAAAAATTATAGAAGCAAAAGTAAAATTAGTTAAAAAACTAGAACAGATTAGACAAATAGGTACATTTGTAGAAACAGAAAAAGGTTTCGAAGTTACAGGCGAAGAAGGATTTGTTGCTGTAGACAGAATGGGCAACGCACTCAAACTTGTAGATAGATTAGAGTTTAGTAGATTAAACTTTGGAACAGGAAGACCAGGAGCATAAAGTGTCACAGTACGAATTTGATTTTCAATTAATTGACCAAGAGATAAGTGAAAGTAGACTTTTTAGATATACAAGTCAATTTGGAAATTTAACAGGCAGAACTATTGCAGACTTATTGTATTTGAATACTTTAATGTTGTTGATGTTTGTGTATGATAAAGAGCAAAGAGATTATGCAGTAGCAGTTGCAAGAAAAACAGTACAGTTTGGACCTTTTGCAGTATTTAGAACCACTTCAACAGATTTATACATGTTGGCATTTGCAGTTGACCATCCTGATTATAAAAGTTTAAACATCAAAAAGAAAGATGAAGCATTTTTAAACAGTTTAAATTTTCAAAATAGAAGATACTATAACTTTTTAAAGAAGATGGCTACAATAGAGCCAGGCAAAAGTGAAGCATCTGCTTTCTTTATACGTTTGGAAAACCAATTACAAATAAAAACTGCATTGTACAAGCAGTTAAGACGTTTGATTATTGATTGGAAAGATTTAAAATACAGCCAAAAGCAATTAGTTGTATCAAAATTATTACAACAGTTAAGAATAAAAGGCAGAGGTAGTGAAAATTATCAGCATTTAGTTGCAATGAAACGAGAAAGAAAGTTTAGTAATGCTCCTAAGTCAGATAGAAGTTTGGCTAAAACAGCCGTTGGTACTGCCGCCGGTGCTTATGTTGGAAGTAAAGTTATTCCTAAACTTACTAGGAACAAATTAAGTAGTAGAACAGGAGCAGGCATAGGCGCAATAGCAGGTTATTGGGCTAGTGGTAGACGTAAACAGGTATAAATACAGTTATGTTAATAAATGATATCATAAATGAAGTTCAAGATGACGGTAAGCCTAGAAAAATTAGAGGCCAAGAACTTAACGATGAAGTCGCACAAGAACTTGATGACGAAATAGGACCTGTTGGATCTAGGATACCTCAGTTCGTAAACGTACCTACTGCACAAATTCAAATGATTGCTAGAGGGTTATATCTATCCGGACCTCCTAGTATGACAATAGGTAAAGCAGTTAAAGACGCATTAAAGCAATGGACTGACGGCAAAGTTAAAAGCAAAGACAGTGATGACGACGATACAGGTAGAAACTTTTCAAGTGCTAACATGGGATATGAACGACCTGAAACTAAATTAAAAAGAGGGTGGAATCAATCTACTCATAGAAACAAAGCAGATTCTGATATAAAAATTGACATTCCAGATATTGTAAACAAAATTCCAGGCGTAAAACAAGCAAAATCAGGCAGACAAATGGGCAGTAAAATAGGTCAATCAGTAGGAAATATTATTGCAGGCAGAGGTTTGCCAGATAGAAAAGGTCGATTAGGCTAATATTTTTCACAAATAAAACATCAAAAAAACTCCCTTTTAGATAAATAATATTAACGAAGAGGCATACGCCTCACCATTATTAGGAGAATTAAAATGGCACAGACTCAAAACGCAGGCGCGGCAGTTGCCGCAGGACACGTAGGTGGAAAGGTATTCGCAGGAATCCAATTAGACTTTGGTGCTGACGTTTCAGCAAAATTGGCTGTTGGTAGCACAGTAGATGTAGTTATGAAGGCAATCCAAAACGAAGGTTTAACACCTTTGGCTATCGGTGCAGTAGATGACACTGGTGGAACAGGACAAGGTCTTAAAATTATATTTGAAGGCGAACACGGAACTGACACTTATGACGGATCTAACAGTGAAACCTTAGCGGCTCACTTAGAAGACGTAGTACAAGCATTAGGAACAGTTGACGGTGTAAACTTAGCATCAGCAACAGTTGCCGCATTTGTCCTATAAGTTTTAACTTATTAAACAGAAAGAAGCACACCTTAGGGTGTGCTTTTTTTTGACTTTAACTTTTTCAAAGTATTATATTTCACTAAATTTTGTATAAATAAAAGTAACCAATAGTATATCACACAAAATAACGGCGGTGGTTACTAGACCACGATATACTTAAAGATTAGGAGTGTTTATCATGGCACAACAAAGAGTAAACGGTGCAGTACTTGATAACAGTCAATTATTAATTGGATCACTAAGTCATTTCATCATTGACGAAGTAGACGGAACTGACAACATTAGCCAATTTGGTTACTCAAGTGGTAACGCATTAAAAGGTGAATTAGTTGTTCAAGCATTATCTACAAGATGTACTCCAGTTTTAATTAACAGCATTTCTGCTACAGTCATGCATGTTGGTGTTGAAGGACAACCTTCAGCGGCTGACTTACTAGCGGCTATCCAACCAGTTCTTACTGGTAACGGTGCAAACGCAACTGTAACAGCAGGTGAATACAGAGTAGTGTAACCTAAAAGTACAAACTTTTAAAAAGCACACCTTCGGGTGTGCTTTTTTTTGGCTGTCGTTCCTATGCCCAAAATTTCGTATTAGTGATAAATAGTACAATATACGGAGACACACATGAGTTTACAGAGAGCAGGTGCAATGGGTTCGGTAGAAGTCCTTACAGGAAACATCGAATTTTTTACACTTTTTACAACATTAGATATCACCGTTACAGGAGACTACAGTAATAATAGTCAAAAAGACTTTGAAAGTGTAGTACAAGTAATAGGATTAAGGGCAATGCCCACTGTGATGAATAATCCTGTATATCTAAATGGTGTAGGTGCAAATGTATTAGAAAATTATGGAGCACCAACATTAACAGGTGCAGGATATATTTTTAAATTTGCTACAGAGCAACCTGGTTCTCACACAGTAGAGACACTACAAGATGAGTTAAACGGCGTTGTACTAAATGCCGGTACTGTTGATACAAAAAGCAGTATTAATATGGAATTTACAAAACAGGATTTACTGTAATATGAAGAACAAACAACCAGAAACAAAACCAGTTGAACAACAAGTTTATGCTAACAAAGATAATTTAGAAGCACACATCATTGCGGATATGTTGCGTATTGAAAGTATTACAACAGAACTTAGAGAATTTAAAGAAGATACCAAGCACAGACTGAACAAAATGGAAAATTGGTTAGTTGCTATTGTTGGAACAAGTTTTACAACATTGGTAGCATTAGTTATTGGTTTATTAGTTAATTTTTTAGGTTAGTATGAGATACGAAGATATTAGTGACGAAGATATTCTTGAGTCCAGAATGGTCTGGCGTAGGATGGGCAAAAAAATTAAACGTGCCGTTAGATGTACTAGCGGTAGACGTAAAGGTAGGGTTGTGAGCAAACCTTCACAATGTTCAGCACCTATTAATATGAAAAAACGTATGACCTTAAAAAGAACAAAAGCAAGAATGGGTAAACGTATTAGCAGAAAAGCAAACAGAACAAAAAGACTAAATCCAGCATCAAGAAGATTAAGAAGTCTAAATAGAAGTACAAATTTAAGGCGTGGCAGAAGATAATGAAGTTTAAAGACGTTAGAACTATAGAGTCTATACTAACTGAATATGGTATGAAGCCTGGTTCAAGTACTCCAACATCTCAACAATCAACAGGAGCAAATGCAAAAGCAAATGCTAAGAGTCCAACAGTAGATAAGAAAACGCCTCCACAAAAAGACTTAGGCAGTCCAACAACAACACCCGGACTTGATGTTAAAGAACCAGAACAAGAACAACCAAAATTTACTCCTATTAAAACAGGAGAATTAGAAGTAGATGCAGAATACAAAGATGAAAAAGGCGAAGTATTAGGAAAAGTTGTCAGTAAAGTTGGAGACAAACCACAACCAGACAAAGTTGTTGTACAAGATAAAAAGGGCGAATATCAATTACTAGATCCTAAAGATGAGGTGTTTGTAGATTTAGAGGAAAATAAAAAAGTTAAAAAATTATCACAGAAAAATGCAAACAAATTATCTTCACTTGTAAAAGACGGCAAGAAGAAAATTAAAAGACTTGCTAGATTGGGTTTAAAAGAAGCAGAAGAAAAATTATTCGAAATAAACTTTAATAGAAAAGAAGTAATAAACAGTTCACTAGATGCACAAATACGTTGTGGCTGGGAGGCAGAAACTGTTTGGGAAAATATAGAAGGTGTAGATGATGATGTAGACAATATGACTCTTAATCAAGTCGATGAAGAGTTCGGAGGTGTTGATTGGGATAGCATATCAGAACAATATACAGAGTGGCTTTATGATTACAAAGTAGATGATTACATAGAGGATGCCATTGCTGAGTGGGTCAACGAACGTGAAGATGACGAAGATTACATCAACGATTATATAGACGATTCAGGTATAGAAGAAGCAGATTGGGATGATTACAGAGAAGGCGTACTGAGACAAGAATACGGTGATGAAAGATTTGAAGAAGAAGGTGCTGAAGAACTGTCAGAATTGTACGGATATGAAGATGAAAATTGGGCAAGAGAATATGTTGATGAATACAGAGGGTCAGACTTTAGAGAATATTTAAGAGAATTAGCAGTAGAAGATGACGATGTAAGACAAAATGCATATGAAGAAGCCAGTGAAAATCATGATTATGACGATTGGATCAATGACAATTGGTACAGCATGAGTTCATTTTGTGATGATTATGGTATTGATTACAGCACAGGAAACAATCTAGGTGAAGTTGCCGAACTTGTTTCAGCATTTGTTAGAAATAATAGTGCTTTTTCAGATGACTCTGTGGAACATGGCGACTATGGTAACACCAGTGGTAGTACAAAAAATTATGCAGTAGAGTCAGACAGTAGTATTGACGGATATGGAACAGGTGCAGAAATCATATCACCAGTGTTTAGTACTCCAAGAAGAATGTTAGCAGAAATGAAAAAGTTTTTTGAGTTCCTGCAAAGTGAAGGAGCACTTACAAACAGCAGTACTGGATTACACGTCACAATGAGTTACAATCCACAAGATGGTGAAACTGTAAACTATAAACCAGGTTCAAGCAAAGTAATAGCAAATAAAGTTAAAATGGCTGTATTATTAGGCGACCAATATCTATTAGGCACATTTTTTAGAGGCAGTAACACTTATACAAAAAGCCAATACAGAGAATTAGAAGATGCTGTAAAAACTTTGCAACAAGAAGGTGGCTCAGAAGGAATAAAAAAAGCAGAAGCATTTTTAGAAAAGGCTATAAGCCAAGACAAATTCCGTTCTATACATTTTAAGAATCAAACTGATTCTAAAACTAACACAAATCTTATAGAGTTTAGAATAGGTGGTGGCGAAGACTACGAACAAGACTTTGATAAAGTATTTAAGGCAGTAGTAAGATATGCTACCACAATGGTTGCTGGGCACACAGACCAATATCAAGGCGATTATGTAAAAGCATTATCAAGATTACTAAGAAAAGCAAGTGATATCAGTCAAGGAGATGTTGAAGAAGTTGAAAATCTAAAAGGACAGTATTCAGATGTTTCTGCAGATCCTTTGTTAGACACATCAAAAGCAATGATAAGTTCTAGAAAATACTTAGAATTTACTAAACTTATGTTGAGTGCAATGGAAGGATTGCAAAGAGCAACTGACAGTTTAGATCCAAAAGCAGACATCAAGTGGAAAAAACAATGGATGGAATATCTTGAAAACACTTCAGATAGTTTAGACGATTTCGACAGTTCTTTGAAAAGAAAATTAGACAAAATAAAATATTCAAAAAGAGGCGGAGTAAAAGAAGTTAAACAAGACCGGTCAATAAAAGCATACTTTAGACCAGCAATGAATCCACCTAGTGAAACAGCAATAGAATTGAGAGGTGAAAGTTTATCAAAATTCAGTGAAGCATTGGGTATGTTGGCAATAGATGTATCATCTGGATTAGCAAGGCAACAGCCTAATGCAAAAAGTATAGGTGCCTTAAGAAGTTTCATAAAGAAAAATGAAATCACAGAAAGAGAAATTGAATTTAATGTAATAACAGCAATAGAATCTTTAGTTTGGGACCACAGAAAAACAGGTTCTGTAAAATTAAATCAACAAACAAAAGTACAAATTGTTAAAGATGGTATTAATAAATTACTTCAAAAAGACATTATAAGAAAACCAGACTTTGTTTCAGCACCAGAAGTAGAAGCAATAGCAAAAGGCATGTGGAATGTTGCCAACAATAAAGAGTTTGATTCAAAGGTATTGAAAAAACTTACACAAATGGCAATTGATGTTCGTTTAGGTCCAGATAGGCTAGGTGATACTGCTGATATTGAAAGTGAAATTTCATCTTTAATAAAAGACGCAAGTGAAAAAAGACAGTTTAACGATTTTTATAACAAATTGACAACTTCAGGATATAGCAGTAAACCATTATTCTTGCAAACAGGAATGATTTTTGATAGACCAAGTTATACTAAATTGCTTCAGTATGTAAAACAATTTGATTCTTACAATGAACCTGTTAGTAGGAATCATAATCCAAACATCTATAGTGACGATTCTTACGAAGATGTAGCATTAAGCAATTACACAATGTTGTTGAGAAGAAGATTCGCGTTTTTAGAACAACAATATGAAACAGATAAATCCAAAGCAGTTGAAACATTGCAAAAAATGGCACCTATAATTGCTAAATTTTATGATACAAATAAATCAGATGATGATGAATGGTCAAACATATTAGGAATCAGTAGAGATGAAGTACGAGACTTACCTAATATGTCAGATGAAGAAAAAGAAGAGTACATGGATTTATTAGGCGAAAGAGATGGAGACCAATTCCTAGGTGTTAGAACTTACAAATATGAAAATATACAAGGCACGTTAGATGATATTGTTAGGAATACCACAGACAGTAGAACTGTTCACAATATCAATGATTATGTAACAGACACATTAAGAGAAATGTTGGGTTCTTATTATAGAAACAAAGAACGTTATCCTTATTATTATAAATTTGATGAAATAAAAAATACTATAAAGTCTAGATTCGAAGGAATTAGAGACTTCATGCGTGGTTTAGACAAAATTTTTGTAGACAATGGATTTGACAGTCAGGATGATGCTATCAAACGTAAACAACAATTAACAAAAGACAGAGATAACTTTAAGAAAAATGTCAGAAACAGTTCATTTGCAACAATTAATATTCCTGCACATTCACTTTCGTTTATGGAAAAAGAATTATTTGATACTATAGTAAACGGAAATGTAGATTCTAGAACGCAAAGAGAAGTAATAGAAGGAGCACAAAGAGTTAACCAACAAAGTCGAGGAGTCTTTTATGTTGTACCATCCGCACATTGGGGACCATTGCAAGATGCTATAGAAGGAATGGACCAAATCCAAAAAAGACAAAAAACTGGTGATATGAGTCAAAACTGGCGATTAAAAAATTATGTGAAACTTATGGATAAGTTTGGTGATACATATAAAATACATTATAAAACATTAAGAAATGAAGAAAAATATGAGATGCTAGATGGCAGAGATAGAAACATCATTGCAGAATCAATGCAAATCGAATTCACTGGTAAATTAGACGGCAGAGCAGGAATGGGAGATGTCGAAGAACTTATCCCTTCTAAAAAATTAGCAAATGAATATTCAGGTGAGCCTTTAAATAGAAGTAGTGCTATTAATTGGATATTAGATGAAGGCAATGAAGCCAAAGCACTTGCGGCATATGATTTTAAAAAGTACCATGGTGCAGAATCAGAAAAGATTAAGTCTATGGTTGTTCAAAACATGGAAAAAAATAATAATGGTTTCTATAAAGCAATTAGAGAAGTAATGGAAAGCACACCAAAAGGTGTACAAGTAATAGCAGACCAAAAAATTATAGATGCCGCTGGCGTTGAACACATGGATGGTCAAGCATCTAACAGCATTCAAGATGCCGCAAATTGGAACAACTTGGCAAACTTCCTTAAAATAGAAAAGGGTATAGACAACCAAGGCCCAAACATGTTGGAGAAAGTTGCTAGAACATTTGACGGTGACCACGAATGGAGACCACAGCCAGATCCAACAGTTTGTTGTTTACCAAGATGGGTAGCATCTGTAAAAGCCGCGGCAGAATATATCAAAATGAATTATACAGTAAGTGCTGGCAACTATTTTAGAAAAAATCCAGACGGCAGTCCTGGAGATGATGTAGGTGCTATTTACGGTGATACGGGCTCTCAACCTCCACCAAGTAGAAGAGGCAGAAATGATGGCGAAAACACTACAGAAGCAGATTACGAAGCAGTCAGATCCAAATATATTGAATTTGATAGGATGATGAATGCGGGTATGCAAAATTATATGGTCAGACCCGACGTAAACAGATTAGTAGATTTTCTTAAAAATCCAGACAATGATGAAAATTTCAAAAAGGCTGTTTTAAAAAGCATGATGAAAGAAAAATTAGAAGGTTCAGCACCAAATGACTTCCAAGGTCATTTAGCCTTAGGTAGACAATTAATGCAACGTGAGACGTTGCGACGTCAAAATCCTGATCCTCAAGAAGCCAGAGCAAGAATGCTTGGAAGAGAAAGTGCTTTTGATAAGTTTGACAAATTACCATTAGAAGAACAGGTGCGTATTATAAATGAATCAACAGTATTAGAAAAGTGGAGTAAGAAATACAAAGCAAGTATCAATTGCAGTAATCCAAAAGGCTTTAGTCAAAAGGCTCATTGTGCTGGCAAAAAGAAAAAAGAAAGCAAAGTAAATGAAAGACCTTTAACAAAAGACGAAAAGAAAGACAAAGAAAAATATGTAAAAGGCATGAAGAAGTCTAAAGGTGATTTTGAAAAACGTTATGGTAAAGATGCCAAAGCAGTTATGTACGCAACAGCAACTAAAATGGCAAAAGAAAGTGTTAATGATTTTAACAGAATTGAAATTATAAACAAACTTTTAGCAGACCATTTTCCTGTTGGTGATTTGAAAAAACAAATGTTGGCATATCAGGCAATACCTTTACCTTCTATGCTAGATGCATTTAGACAATTAAGAGCAGATGCAGGAGATGATGCATGTGCTAGAAACATTTTAAGATTTTATGTTGATGCTTTGCCAGAAGAAGAAAAGAAAAAAGTAAATTTGCAAGAATGGAGCAAACAACATATAACTAAACTTTTAAATGAATATACAGATTTAAGTACCGAGAAAGACAATATAATAAAAACTATAAGTGGATTAGATGCTACAAATGAGCAACATGCAAATTTGTTAGATAGAATTTATAAACTGCTCAACAGTGAACATATAGGTAAAACATTAGACAAAGCATTTAGTTTTCCTTTGATGGATGAACCTTTATCGGATAAACAAAAAGCAAAAGTTATACAAGATGTAACAAAAATTATTGGTAGCATAGACAGTGATTATGGTACTATGAGCAAGTTTATAGATAGATTAGAAAAGACTGGTACAGTTGTAAACATACAAGAATTAGATAAGCCATTAAACACATTTGCAAATGTATTCGGTGATGACATAAGCACCAAAGCATTTGTTTCATTAACAGCATACGGTGTTGGTGTAAATCAAAAAGGACCAGGAGAATATGGACTTGCCTGTTTAAGTAATAAGATAAGGTTAGCATCTGGTGAAGGTGATTTAGAAATTGAAGGTATTGGTAAAGTAGAATTAAAAGCGGCTACTAGTAGTACTGGTGGAAGAATTGGTTATGGTGGCGGAAGCCAAAAAGCAAAAAGAGCCATAATAGAAAAATATGCAGACCGTATTCCAACTGTAGTTGATAGTATTGGTTCCGTTGGAGGAAGTTTAGGATTTTCAAAATTTATAAATGGAATAAATCAAGATTTACCAACTACAGATTCAGACAATCAAAAAATTAGAAGACAACTTGCATTAGATTTATTTTCTATGGATATGGAAAACTATGCTGGTCCTATTGCAGATGTAATAGCAAACAATACTAACGCAGAAGAAATTGAGAATGTATATCTCAAACAAAATTTCCTATGGTATAAAGATAGAGATGATTTTGATGGATTGCTTTTGATAAGTATTCCTAATCAAAAAACTGCTATGATTAAAAATGAAAATGATTTAATTGCATTTAGACGTAGTGGTCATGCAATGGCAACATCTATAAGTATAATACCTACACAGGCTGGTGCTGGTAGAGAGCAATGGGCTCAATTGAGTCTTAAGAAAGGTACGTTATAATGAGAGCATCAGAATTCAAAAGTTGTCCTAGAACAAAAGAAAAAAGTTGCCAATGCGAATCTTTAAACACAATCAGTGAAGCAGAAGAAATAGTAAAAGCAGTAGTTCAACTAGAACATGTTGAAGGCGATATATCAGGCGGTATTGTTTTAAAACAAGAACCAAACAAACCTACAATAATCAGAGGACAAATTAAAGGACTTAAACCTGGCAAACACGGAATACATATACATGAGTTTGGCGACCTTAGTGATGGTTGTGATAGTGCTGGAGGTCATTACAATCCAGACGGAGTTGACCATGGTGACTTAATGCAAGGACATGTAGGCGACTTAGGCAATATTGTAGCAGATGAACAAGGTATTGCTAGATTCAAAATTGTTGCAAGACGTGTTGATTTGAGTGGTGACCGAAGTGTTGTAGGCAGAGCAATGGTTATACATGCAGACGAAGATGACTTAGGTTTGGGTGGAGATGAAGAAAGTTTAAAAACAGGTAATGCAGGAGAAAGACTTGCCTGTGGTGTTATACGTTTAAGAAAAGGTATAGAAGAAAGTTATAATAGAGGTGTTAGTGATAAACATTTTGATAGAAACCAATTGCCACAAATTAGAAGAAAACATTTAGATAAATCAGATTTAAAATACAAAGAAGGTACAATTAGTATAGACAAAATAAAACCTGTACAATCTCAACGTGTAGATGGATTAAGTAAAAAAGCAGAAGACGTATTTCTTAAAAAAGTAGACAGACCTTTTATTTTAGATAGAAGAGGATACTTGATAAATGGTCATCATAGATATGATGCCGCTAATATACTAGGTATTAAACGTGTTCCTGCAATTATAGTTGACGCAGACATAGAAAAAGTAATGGATGTATTCAAAGATAAAACAAGTGATAGAGCAGTAATGCAGGAAAACTATTTTAAAGATTTACTTAAATCTAAAATGTCAGAAGCAGAAGTTATTAATTTTCCAGGCACTTATGTAAAAAGAGAGTATGTAAATATAAATGGTGTTAAAATGCTTAAAGATGTTTGGGACTATATGAGCCAAGACAGAGAAGAAGAGCATGGCTTTGATGACAATATGAATACAGTTAAAAAAAAGATTAGCAACTTTACTGGCAACGAAGACCCAAGAATTTTAAAAAAAGCATATCAAGTTGAATTAAGAAACTTTATAGATGAGTTTGAAAACCAAGACATGGACCCACAACCATTTATAGATGAACTGGAACAATTAGA
>CEOV01054017.1_pt1 | contig 16764 bp, 14 predicted proteins | sample 530631 | NCBI WGS metagenome assembly CEOV01 (sample SAMEA2620756, study PRJEB7988) | marine metagenome | isolation source: saline water (ENVO:00002010), including
GAGGACTCTTTAAATAAAGAAGCTGATAGATTATTAAAACATATAAAGAAAAAAGATTATCTATCTTATTTAAGAAATTCATATATTTCTCAGGGTTTATATGGTGATATGATGGAAAGATATTTAAAATATTTTAAGTTAGATAATTTTATGTTTATTCATTTTGAGAAGGATTTTTTATTAAATAGAGATAAAACAATTCTTAAGGTTTTAGAGTTTCTAGATATTAACCATCAAATAAAATTACAAACTAATTTAAGAAGTAATCCATCTAGTAAAGAGAAATCAAAAACTCTAAAAAGAATCATGAAAAAAAGGGGATGGTGGAGAACTATCATCAAATGTTTTATTCCATCTGTACAATTAAGGCAGATTATTAGAAATAGGATTCAGAGGTTAAACTTAAAGGAGTATAAAGCGAAAAAACTATCTAGAGAGTTAAAAAGCCAGTTATTTTATTCTTATTTTAAGGAAAATATTGATAAATTTGAGAGGCTGACAAACAAAAAAATGCATTGGAAATGAGATTAAGCCAAACACATATTCTTCTTGATAGATTATTGTTATTGTTATTAGTGTTTAGTGGAGGGGGCCTATTGTTTGTGTATAATAGAAATCCTTTATCTGTATTCTTATTAGTTCTTGCATTATTTATCGTGATATTTATGGGCAAGAAGATAAAGAAATCAATTTTTAACTCCTCATTTTTTGCATTATCATTTATGTCATTGTTAGTAATTACTAATTATCTGATAGTTCCGTCACATCAGAAATTTTTGCAATATGGTTTTGTTCTGTTAAATGTAACAAGTTGTGTCGTTATTCTTACACACTTGAGAAATAATAGGACATATAATTATTTTCTAAAATCAATAAGACTCATTTTACAAGTAGTTCTTTATCATTCATTAATTAATTTCTTTGCTTATTTTTTAGTGAAGAATTCTCTTACACCTCTAGTTTCCGAGACTCATACTGTGTCCACATTTTATTATTTATTTTATTTCGAACCAGTAAAACACGCTTTTAACTTTTTAGGTCTAGAACTTATCAGAAATCAAGGTTGGTTTTGGGAGCCTGGTGTTTTGCAAGTTTATTTAAATATTCTATTATATTTAGAGGGATTTATATTTAAAAGAAAAAAAATAACATTATTTCTAATTGTAATAGCTATATTTTCTACTTATTCAACAACAGGAATATTAATCATGCTGATATTACTTTTCTTTATGTTTAAGTCAACATTTAGGAGAAATCCAATAATGGCAATTTTATTAATTTCTTTAATCCTACCCATATATTTTATTGCAAAAACAAATGTAGAGAGAAAAGTGGAAGGAGAAAAATCTTCTTCATTTCAAAAACGATATTTAGATTTGATTCAGCCAACAGCTATTGCGTTTAAACATCCTTTAACAGGAGTAGGATTAGATAGAGAACATTTTCAAAAATATAGATCGGAATTTCTAATGGATGATGATTTTGGAAGTTTTATTGAGGAATCTACAGGGTATGAAAGACAAGCGGAAACAACAGAAAAAGGCAGTTCAAATTCTATTACCTATTTAATGGCGGCTATGGGTTTTCCTATATCTGTTTTCTTAATTTATTGTTTATTTAGACAAAAGTTATTTACACTTAAAAAAGGAATTTTCATGACAATAGTACTAATATCAATTTTATCAGAACCTCTGTTGTTTAGGCCATTTTTTCTAATATTAATTATATCTGGAATGATGTCTTTTTTTAATAAATTTATAAAATAGTAAACTAATAATGAAGAATATTTTAATTACAGGAGGAGCGGGATTTATAGGTTCAAGATTATGCGAAAGATTGTTTGAAAAAGATTACAACATTACAGTTTTAGACAATTTATCTCCCCAAATACATGAAAATGATGAATCTACACTTTACAGAAAAATAAAAGGTAAATGCAAGTTTATTAATGGAGATGTTAGGAGTAAAAAAGACTGGCAAAAAGCATTAAAGGGTCAAGAAATTGTAGTTCATTTTGCATCTGAGACAGGAACAGGACAATCTATGTATGAGTTAGAAAAATATAACGATGTTAATATAAAGGGTACTTCAAATATGTTAGAAGTATTATCGACATCTAACCATTCAATAAAAAAAATAATTTTATCTTCTTCACGTTCAGTATATGGTGAAGGAAAATATAAATCAAAAAATCAATTAATTCAATATCCAAAATCAAGAAAAATTAATGACTTAGAAAAAGGAATATTTAATTTATTGTGTGAATACACTAATGAGGAAATGATGGCTGTGCCAACTGATGAAGAATCTCTAATTAATCCAAAATCTATATATGCATTAACTAAGTACGCTCAAGAAAAAATGATTTTATTAATAAGTCAATCTCTAACAATTAACCCCGTAATTTTAAGATATCAAAATGTATTTGGACCTGGACAATCATTATCTAATCCCTACACTGGGATCTTATCTATTTTTTCAACAAGGATTTTAAATGGAAATAATTTAGATATATATGAAGATGGATTAGAAAGTAGAGATTTTGTTTATATAGATGATGTTATAGATGCAACAATTTTAGCAATAGAGAATGAAAGAGCTAATGGTGAGATTTTTAATGTAGGATCAGGAATACCTACAACAATAAAGGAGGTAGCAGAGTCACTTAAAAAGCTCTATAATTCTGATGTAAATATAAATGTAAGCGGAAAATTTCGTTTGGGTGATATAAGACATAATTATGCGGATTTATCAAAAGTAGAATCATTCTTAGGTTACAAGCCTAAGTATGATTTTCAAGAAGGAATAACTAAATTTGTGAAATGGGTAAAAAACCAAGAGATTAAAGAAGATAAATATGAAAAATCAATTCAGGAATTAAAGGATAAAGGTTTAATGAAATGATTTACAGATTAACAATAATTTCTATTTTTTTTACTTTTTGTAATATAGTTACTTCTGCTCAAATAAATCCCAACTTATTTGGATTCTGTACTTCAAATTCTTTTACATATGTTAATACCTATGGAACTTCTTTCCTTTCAAAAGTAGATGGTTTATCTCCAAAAGTATTAAGATTCCCGGGTGGTACAATTGGTAATTTTTATCATCCAAAAGGGGAGGCTTATGGATTTAGAGTTACAGATGTTGAAAAGTATTATAAAGGAAGATTTTCCAATAGGGTACATACTTTAATTCATGCTGCAAAACAAAAAGAACATGTTACAGATTATATAGATGATTTCATAATATTAGCTAAAAGATATAATTCAAAAGTCATTGTTAATGCAAATATTTTAAGTTCTGATACTGATGAAATTATTTATATTTTAAATAAATTTAAGGATGAAGGACTTGAAGTGATAGGGGTAGAGTTAGGATCTGAACTTTCAAATAGAGCGTATAAAAAACATATTAAATCAGTTTTTGATTATATAAATATAGCAAAATTATATACATTAAATATTAAGTCTACTTTCCCTGACATGAAGGTTGGTGTTGTAGCTGCTCCTATAAAAGATAAAATACCAAATAGAATTAGGAACTGGAATATAGTTCTTTCTAAAGAAAAGTTCTATGATGCAATAATACATCATTCGTATCATAAGGTAGTTGATGGTGAAGAAGATGCTGGAGTTATGATTTCAGAAGATGATGTAAAAAATAGTAGAGAAGAGCAATTTAACTTATATAAAGGTAGAATTCTCGAAGAACTTAAATATGATTTTTTAAATAGAATAAATCAATATACTTCTATTTTTAAAGATAAAGAAATCTGGATAACAGAATGGAACTTACAAATGACAAAAACTACAGGAAATACGATGTTTCAATCTTTGTTTGTTGCTCATTATTTATTAGAGTTACTTTCTAATGCAAATTTACAAAGCATAACTATTGCTACTTTTCATAATTTGGCGGGTAGAGATGTTTCTGCTTCTATTTTTAAAGGAGTAAAAGATAGATTTGAGATACATTCTACTTATGAGCCATTAAAATATATTAGAGATGTTTTTGAGTATGATGTATCAACGATTGAAAAGGAAGTAATTGATAATGTTTTCACATATAATTGTTTTAATAAGAATCGCGATCTGATTGTCTCATATGTCTTGGATTGGAATCAATATCAGATTCAATATAAAAACTTTCTAAATGATTATTCATTTAATAAAACAGTTTTTTATAGCGAGAATCTTTATGACTTAGCAAAAAAAAATGGAGTCATAAAACTAAAAAAATCTAAAATAATTGAATAATACAAAACAAATATTTGTAGTTGGAAATAGTAGAAGTGGAACTACTATGATGGGGAGAATATTAAATAATCATTCAAGTATTTTTACATTCAAAGAGCTTCATTTTTTTGGACAATTATGGTCTTCTGAAGATAAAAGTAAAATTTTATCTGATAGTGAGGGGGTTAAATTATTGTCAAGATTATTTTGCATTCAAGAGTTTGGAATATTTAATCAGGATAATCCACAACAATTTGATGAAATTTCAGAAAAAATTATTCAGAAAAGTGAGTTAAGCGCATTAGAAATATTTAAGATTTTTCTTGCTCAAATATCCTCTAAGAATCAATGTGAAATTTCTTGCGATCAAACTCCAAGAAATGTATTTTATATTCAAGAAATATTAAATAATTTTCCAGAGGCTAGGATTATTAACTTAGTTAGAGATCCGAGAGATGTTTTATTGTCACAGAAGAACAAATGGAAAAGAAGATATTTTGGAGCTTCTGGAATACCTAAAAAAGAATCAATCAGATCGTATTTTAATTATCACCCTATTACAATTTCTAAAATTTGGAATACTGCAATAAATTCAATAAAGGATAATGAAGATCCTAGACTTAAAACTATTTGTTTTGAAAATTTCATTACGTATCCAGAGAAAAATATGAAAGATATATGTCAATTCTTAGAGATTGAATTTGATAGTAATATGTTAAAGGTTCCAAGTATTGGTTCTTCTACAGGAATTGATGATTTAAATAAACTTGGAATAGATAAAGCTAAACTTGGGAAGTGGAAATCAGGAGGATTAAGCTCTTCAGAACTGTATATCTGTCAGAAAATGTGCTCAGAAAATATGAATGATCTAGGCTATGAATATGAGATATTTAAGTTTCCTCCAATATTAGTTATCTTTAGTTTAATTACTTTCCCAATAAAGATATTTATATCGTTTATACTTAATTTCCATAGAATTAAAAACTTTAAGGATTTAATTAATAAAAGAATTTTGAATAAATGAAAGTAAATTTATTTATAGTAGGAGCTCCTAAAGCTGGCACAACTTCTTTACATCATTATTTAAAAGAAATTCCCGAAATTTTAATGAGTAAAAGAAAAGAACCAGATTTTTTCTCAGATAGAGAAATACAAGAACAAGGTCTATATTATAGTAGTTCAAGAATAAATTCTCTAACAAAATATAATAGCTTATTCTCAGATTGGATTGATGAATCTATTATTGGAGAAGCGTCTGTTTCATATTTGTTTTATCCTAATGTTCCTGAAAGAATAAAGTTATATAATGATAATGCAAAAATTATAATAATGTTAAGAAATCCCATTGAAAGAGCGTTCTCTCATTATTTAATGGATTATAGACTCGGATTAACTTCTAATAGTTTTGAAGAAGAATTTGATAAAAAGAAGACTCTGAATTTTCAACAATATTTTCTATTAGGGAATTATTTTCATCAAGTAAAAAGATATTTAGATATTTTTGGAAAAGAGAATGTTCATATAATCTGGTATTCTGATTTTAAAGAAAAGACAGAAAATGAATTAAACAAAGTTATTAGTTTTCTTGGGTTAAATACGGGTTTTAAGGTAGATTTTAATAAGATTCATAATAGTTTTAGTATGCCTAAAAATAATTTTATAAGAAAGATATATTCTATAGTGTGGTTGCGAAAAACATTGTCATTTTTGTTCCCTGAAAACTTTCTGATCTATATAAAAAAAACCTTGTTTAATGAAGATAAGAAGCCTAAATTATCAGAGAAAACACGAGAATTGTTATATAAATATTATTTGTCCGATATTGAGAGTCTTGAAGAATTATTGTCTGTAAACTTATCTCAATGGAAAAAATAGGATTAGTAACTATCACATATAACTCAGCAGATGTAATTAGAGGATTTCTTGAATCTATTTTAAAACAAAGCTTTAAAAATTTTGAGATTTTTATAATAGATAATGATTCTCAGGATGATACCGAAAAAGTTGTTTTTCAATATGAAGACAATAGAATAAATTTCATTAAAAATAGTGAAAATGTTGGGGTAGCAAAAGCAAATAATCAGGGTATTAAGAGAGCTTTACAAGCCAATTGTTCTCAAGTATTAATTATAAATAATGATATAGAATTTGAGGATAAACTTTTAGAAAAGATGCTAAGTGTTCAAAAACAAAAAAAGTGCTCCTTAGTAGCCCCAAAGATGATGTATTTTGATCAGCCAGATCATATATGGTATGCGGGTAGTTTCTTTTTGAAGAAAAAAGGATACTTACCAATTCATATTGGTATTCAGCAAAAAGATGAAGGTCAGTATGATGGAGTATATCCTGTGGAATATGCGCCGACTTGCTGTCTTTTGGTGAGAAAAAAAGTGTTTGAAGACATAGGAATGATGGATGAAAAGTATTTTGTATATTTTGATGATACTGATTTCTTGTATCGTGTTTTCAAAGATGGTAGACATAAGTTATATTTCTTTTCAGATGTAAAGTTTTATCATAAGGTTGGTAGTTTAACAAAATCAGTTAAAAATAAACAAAATAATGAATTTAGAGGAGATTTCTTTATTAAGCAAAATACAAGAAATCATATATATTTCTTAAAAAAAATAGGAAGTGTTTATGCTTATATATTTATTGTTTTCTTGTTCATAAAGAATAACCTGAGAATTTTCACTAATCCAAAGATTAGATGTAATTATAGAACCTGGAAGTTAATAAATCAATCTTTTTTTGAAGGCATAAAAATGTAATATGAAAGAGAAAGTAGCAATAATTGATTCTTTAGGCGCTCATGGAAGTTCTCACCACTTCTATCTATATGGTCAATCAAAAGGTCTTGCTGATAATAATGTAGATGTCACTTTATATACTAACAATGTGACACAAAATCCTAATTATGAAGGAGTTCGTTTTTTCACTTTTTATAAAAATATTTTTAAAGGTAAGTCAAGAATTTTAGCTGGAATCAAATATATATTTGGATCAATTCTGTCTCTTTTACATGCTAAATTCTCAGGGGTTAGGATTTGTCATTTTCATTTATTTCATGTAAATATTTTAGTTCTTTTTGATTTTCTCCTAACAAAAATTTTAAGAATGAAAGTAGTATATACTATTCATGATGTAGTTAGTTTCGAAAATAAAAAATCCAACAATAGATGGAGTAATTGGATTTATAAGAAATCTGATAAAATTTTAACTCATAACTCATTTTCTAAAAAGATATTTGATAATTATTATACTTCAACAAAACATGATGTCGATATTATTCCACATGGCAATTATATGCCATTTTTAAATATTCAGAGAGATAAAAATAAGTCAAGAGATAGATTGTCAATTCCAAAAGATAGAACTGTTTTGTTGTTTTTTGGTATGATAAAAAAAGTAAAGGGACTAGAAATTTTGTTGGAATCATTAAAAGATGTTGTAAAGAAGAATCCTGATGTTTTATTATTAATAGGAGGTAGAATTTGGGAGAATGATTTCAATATTTATCAAGAAATTATAGATAAAAATAATTTGTCTGAATTTTGTTTAATTCATAACAAATTTATACCCCATGAAGATGTTGAACACTATTACTCTTCTTCTGATTTAGTTGTACTTCCTTATAAAAGAATTTATCAAAGTGGAGTATTAATGATGAGTTTAAGTTACGAGAAGGCCGTTCTAGTTTCAGATTTAGAACCTCTAACAGATTTAGTAAAAGATAATGATACGGGATTTGTATTTAAATCAGAGGATCATTACTCATTATCAAGTAAATTAAATATTATCCTTTCTGACAAGGATAATTTGGAAAACATACGAAAGAGAGGTTCAGAGTTAGTTAAGATTAAATACGATTGGTTAGAGATTGGGAAGCAGATGAAGAAAAGTTATCAATCTATTTTATAGTATATTAGCATTATTAAAATGAACAAATGAAAGATAGAATTTTAAATTGTATTAAAGAATCAGCAAAAGTTAAGGAATCCATATTTAATTCTCAAGAGATAGTATCAAACATTCAAAGTATAGTAGATCATTCTGTAGATGTATTTAAAAGAGGAGGTAAAATATTGCTTTGTGGAAACGGAGGTAGTGCTTCTGATGCTCAACATATTGCAGCAGAGTTAAGTGGTCGATTCTATAAGGAAAGAAAACCCTTGTTTGCTGAAGCTTTACATGTAAATACATCTTTTGTAACAGCTGTAGCTAATGACTATGGATATGATCATATTTATTCAAGGATGGTAGAAGCTGCAGGAAAAAAGTTAGATATTTTAATTGGAATTTCAACTTCAGGCAATTCTAAAAATGTTGTGAACGCTATTCTTAAAGCAAGGGAAATTGGAATGATTACAGTTGGTTTTACAGGAGAAAGTTCTTGTGAAATGGATCATTTATGTGATACAATGATTAAGATCCCTTCTATTAACACTCCAAGAATTCAAGAAGCTCATATTTTGATTGGCCATATTATTTGTCAGCTAATTGAAGAGGAATTATTTTAATGAAATCTAAAAAATATACTACCTTATTCCTTGATAGAGACGGAGTAATCAACGAAAAGATCGATGGCTATGTTAAAACTTATTTAGAATTTAAGTTTATAGATGGTGTTTTAGAATCGTTAAAATATTTGTCTGAATATTTTGAAAAAATTATCATTGTCACAAATCAACAAGGAATTGGTAAAAAACTAATGACCTCTGATGATTTAGACAGGCTGCACAATTATATGGTTAATGAGATTAATATATCTGGAGGAAGAATCGATAAAATTTATCATTGTCCATGTTTAGAGTCAGAAAACTGTGAGTGTAGAAAACCTAACTCTGGAATGTTATTAGAAGCAAAAAATGATTTTCCTTCAATTAAATTTAAAAACTCTATATTATTGGGTGATTCAGATACAGACATTATTGCTGCAGAAAATATTGGAGTAAAAGCAGTAAAGGTAAGTCTAGAATATAGCTTGTCAGACTGGACTAGGGAATTTTTGTTAAAATAGTTATATTTACACCCTCAAAACAAGAAATTTAGATGAAAAAGGCGATAATCACTGGTATAACTGGACAAGACGGAGCCTATTTAGCAAAACTTTTATTAACTAAAGGATATAAAGTTTATGGTGCCTATAGAAGAACAAGTTCTCAAAATTTCTGGAGAATAGAATACCTAGGAATTCGAAATAATCCTAATTTAATCTTAGTAGAGCATGACCTAATTGACGCTGCAAGTACTATCAGAATGGTCTCTGAAATCAAACCTGAAGAAATCTATAATCTTGCAGCACAAAGTTTTGTACATGCCTCATTTGAACAACCTCTTGCTACAAGTATGATTACAGGTATTGGTGTAACTCATTTATTGGAAGCCATAAGAATTATAAATAAAGATATTAAATTTTATCAAGCATCAACATCTGAACTTTATGGCAAAGTACAAGAAGTTCCTCAAAAAGAAACAACAGCTTTTTACCCAAGAAGTCCTTATGGGGTTTCTAAATTATATGCTCATTGGATGGTAACTAATTATAGAGAATCTTATGATATGTTTGCGTGTAGTGGTATTTTATTCAACCACGAGTCTCCTTTAAGAGGATTAGATTTTGTGACGAGAAAAATTTCTGATGGTGTAGCCAGAGTTTCAGAAGGACTTCAATCATGTATTGAGTTAGGAAATCTTGATGCGAGTAGAGATTGGGGGTATGCTCCTGAATATGTGGATGGTATGTATAAGATGCTACAACACGATAAAGCAGATTCATTTGTTTTAGCTACGAATAGAGCATATACAGTTCGTCAATTCGCACAATTTGCATTTAATGTTGTAGATATTGAAATAAAATGGGAAGGAAGTGGAATATCTGAGAAAGGAATTGATGTCAAAACAGGAAAAACGATTGTTAAAGTAAATAAGGATTATTTTAGACTTGCTGAAGTAGATGCTTTGATTGGTGATTATTCAAAAGCTGAAAAGGAGCTTGGATGGATACCAACTACAAAGATTCAAGACATGTGTAAGATAATGGTTGAGTCAGATATTAATGCATTAAAAACTAATTTGAAGAGTTAAGAATAATAGGTATGTTTTACGAAATAATTTTAGCATTTATTACTTCATTTGTGATAACCTATTTATCCATTCCAAAGATTATCCATTTTTCAAGAAAAAGTAGACTGTATGCAAGTGTAGGAAGTAGAAATTCGCATGAGGGAGAAATACCAATATTTGGAGGAATTGCAATTTTTTCTGGAGTATTATTTTCTCTAATTTTTTGGGCCGAAATAGAAAGTTTACAATTTATTTTAGTGAGTTTAATAATTGTATTTTTTATCGGAATTTTAGATGATTTACTTTCTTTACCTCCATTTAAAAAATTAATTGGTCAGATACTATCTATTTTAGTTATAATGTTTTTGGCTGAATTACAAATTAATAGTTTTAAAGGTTTGTTTAATATTTATGAAATTCCGAAATGGACCTCTCTTATTTTTACTATTTTTGTAGTAGTGGTAATTACTAATGGGTATAATTTAATTGATGGGATTGATGGACTAGCGGGTGGTTTAGGTACGATTGCTTCTGTTTTTTTTGGAATTGCTTTTTTGTTGAATAATGATACCCAGATGGCAATTCTTTCTTTTACTCTTTTTGGTTCATTATTAGCATTTCTAAAATTTAATTTTAATCCAGCTAGAATATTTATGGGAGATACCGGCTCGTTAGTTATTGGATTAATTTTATCTGTTCTTGCAATTAGACTTATTAATTCAGGTATAAATATTCCAAATGAGAAATTATATGTAAATAAAGGTCCATTTATAGTTATTTCAATCTTATCCGTTCCTTTGTATGATACATTTAGAGTTTTTTGCATCCGAATTCTGTCCGGATATCATCCCTTGAGGGCAGATAGAAATCATATTCATCATGCGTTATTAGATCTTGGTTTTGGACATAAGAAGGCTTCACTTATTTTATATACTTTTAGTTTATTAATAATGTTAATTTCTTATTCGATGATTCATATGAGTTTAGGGCTGTCGATATTTCTTTTGTCTATAATTGTATTAGGTTTAATGGCTATTCCTTTTGTGATTTTGGAGATAAAAAAGAAGAAAAGTGCTTAGATTTTTTCTGATAATTATTTTTCAAATTTTTTGTATTATTGGTGTTTCTCAACAATCTAACTCAACCTTCTCTAGAAATTTTTCTATCTTCTCTGAGGAAAGAATCCACCAAATTAATTCTAATACTCATAGTAGTATTAAACCATATCTTTTATCTAATTTAGATTCAAACTTTGTAATTCATCAAGGAAGTTGGATGTATAGAAAATGGAATAAAGAGTTTTTTCTTCAAATAGAGAAAGAAGATTATAGTTTAATTGTAAATCCTTTAATAAATCTGATGGTTGGGATAGAAAATAATTCCGATAAAACTATTTGGAATAATACAAGAGGGATTGTTGCAGATGGAAAATTAGGAGATAGATTTACATATTATTCCTCATTCTTAGAAAATCAATCAGTTTTTCCTTATTATATAACTAATGAAGTAGTAGGAAAATCAGCATGGATTATACCAGGTCAAGGAGAGTCTAGATGGTCTCCAGACTCTACTTTTGATTATTCTATGGCTTCTGGATATTTTACTTATAAATTGTCAAAATTTTCTGTATTGCAGTTTGGTACAGGAAAGAACTTTATCGGTGATGGATATAGGTCTATGATACTTTCTGATAATGCTTTTAATTATCCTTACCTAAGGATACAAACAAAAGTTGGAATTTTCCAATATACAAATTTCTATATGGAACATATGGATTTGATTTCCAACCCAACTGAAGAATATACTTATGATAAAAAATACATGAGTTTACATCATTTAAGCGCTAATATATCAGATAGATTAAATATTGGAATTTTTGAGTCTATAGTATGGGAAAATACAAGAACTCCAGAATTCTCAGGATTTGATATATCCTATCTAAATCCAATTATATTTTTAAGACCTATAGAGTATTCCTTAAATTCTTCAGATAATGCTTTGATGGGATTAAACTTTAAATTTAAAATAATTGATAAATCTCATTTATATGGTCAGTTTGTTATTGATGAGTTTTCTCAACCTGCATTAAATTCTGGTGACAAATGGTGGGGAAATAAATATGCATATCAGATTGGGGGTAAATGTTATGACATATTTGGAGTTAATAATTTAGTTTTTCAGATAGAGAATAATTTTGCTAGACCTTATACTTATTCTCATCATAATTCATCTCAGAATTATGGGCACTATTTTCAATCATTAGCTCATCCTCTTGGAGCTAATTTTAATGAAACTTTGTTATTTGTAGATTACAAAATAAATAAATGGGAACTACATTATCAATTTTTAAAAGCTAAGTATGGAGCAAAAATAAAAAATGACCCGATGAGTTATGGAAATGATATTTTTATGTCAAATACTGATAGACCATCTGATTATGGAATTGAGATGTTTCAAGGTAATAAATCAGATCTGTTTTTTTCAAAGATTACAATGTCCTACTTGTTTAACCCAAAGACAAATTTAAAATTTGAAATAGGTTTGGTTAATAGAATTTTGGAAGATGAATATGTAAGAAATAATACAAATTTCATTTTCTTTGCATTGAAAACAGATTTATTCAATACATATTACGATTTCTAATTTGCCTTTGATTCTAAACATAGAAACCTCCACCAAGAATTGTTCGGTAGCATTATATAAATCTAATGACCTTGTATCTGAGAAATCCTTACTTTCAGATAAATATTCTCATTCTGAAAAATTAAATTTATTTATTGAGGATTTAATTAAAGAGTCTTCCTTTGAATTTAAAGATATAGATGCAATATCAGTAAGTAAAGGACCTGGTTCTTATACAGGTTTACGAATAGGTGTTTCTACAGCAAAAGGATTATGTTATGCGCTATCTATTCCATTAATATCAGTTTCTACTTTAAGAGCAATGTCTTATTCCATGTCTCAAAGAAAAACTAATTTTGACTTTTATTGCCCTATGATTGATGCTAGAAGAATGGAGGTTTTTTCAGCATTTTTTGATAAAGATAATAATATTGTAAGAAAAGTACAGGCTGATATAATTGAAAAAAATTCTTATAGTCAATTTCTAGAAAATAAAGTTTTATTTTTTGGTGATGGATCTTCAAAGTGTATTGATCTGATAAATTCAAAAAATGCATTTTTTGAAAAAGATATTTTTCCTAAAGCTAGCGATATGGCATTAATTTCTTTAGATAAATATAATCAGAAGGATTTTGAAGATGTAGCTTACTTTGAGCCTTTTTATTTGAAGGATTTTATTGTGGGTAGAAAAAATACTTAACGCCTTCTTTTTTTTCTAATACTTTCACTGTCTTTAAATCTACTTTTAAAAGATTTTCCGTTAACACCTGACGATCTTTTAGAGGATTTTTCTCTTTTGTTTCCACTAAATCCTTTTCTTCTTCTTTTAGAACTTGAATCTTTTTTTCTTCTTCTACCAGAGTCATTTTTTGGTTTAGATATCTCAACAGTCAGTTGGTATCCATTCCATTGGCTATCGAAAAACCCTTCTAATATTTCTTTTTCAGCCGATTTCTCTACTTCAAAAAAGGAAAAGTTCTTCATGATATCAATCTTACCAATAATATGATTTCTATTTCGAGTATATTCATTTATTAGACCAATAAGATTTTGTGGCTCTAGTTTGTGAGTCTTTCCTAAATTTATAAAGAAACGTGTAAATCCATTTTCTGCTCTTCTTTCATTACTTTTATCTTTAGTTGTATTAATATTAAGATCTTGAGCATTCTTATAAAAAGACAAAAATCTATTAAATTCAGCAGAAACAAAATGTTTTAACAATTCCTCCTTATTTAGATGAGAGAGCTTTTCTTCTATTACATTCAAATATTGTTCTATATGAGGACTTACATCAGTTTCTACAATTTTGTCAATTAAGGTCATTAGTTGAACCTCACAAATCTCTTGACCTCCTGGAACTTTTTTTAGTGTAAGTTCCTTCTTTATCATTTTCTCAATAGATCGTAATTTTCTTTTTTCTCTACTATGTGCAATAATTATGGATACCCCATTATTTCCAGCTCTGCCAGTTCTTCCTGACCGGTGCACATATACTTCATTGTCATCAGGAAGGTTGTAATTGATTACATGTGTTAACTCGTTAATATCAATACCTCTAGCTGCTACATCCGTAGCGACTAAGATTTGAAGATTCCTCTTTCTAAACCTATTCATTACATGGTCTCTCTGAGCTTGTGATAAATCTCCATGAATTGCATCTGCATTATATCCATCTTGCATTAATTTATCCGCAACATCCTTTGTTTCTCTTCTAGTTCTACAAAATACAATTCCATAAATATTAGGGTTTATATCACAAAGTCTTCGAAGTGCTTTGTATCTATCTTTTGCATTAACCATGTAATAATGGTGTTCTACATTTTTAGCTCCTTCATTTCTACTAGCTACTTCAATTCTCTTTGGAGAAAACATATAGTCCTTAGTAATTTTTAGAACTTCTTTTGGCATTGTAGCAGAAAATAAAAGAGTTTGTTTTTCCTCAGGAGTTTCTGCTAGGATTGTGTCTAGATCTTCCTTAAAACCCATATTAAGCATTTCATCTGCTTCATCTAAAACAACAAATTCTACATCTTTTAGTTTTAATTTTTTTCTTTTAATTAAATCTATTACTCTTCCTGGAGTTCCTACTACAATCTGACTTCCAGAGTTTAAGGAACGAATTTGAGTTTGAATATTTGCTCCTCCATATACTGCTGTAATCTTTAACTTCTTAAGATATTTTGAATAACTTTCTAAATCTTTAGTTATCTGAAGACAAAGCTCTCTAGTTGGGCATAAAATAATAGATTGAGTTTGTGTTTTATTTTCATTAATTTTCTGAATAACTGGAAGCCCAAACGCAGCTGTTTTTCCGGTTCCTGTTTGAGCAAGAGCAATTAAATCTGTTTCTTCAAACAGTACAAACGGTATTGCTTGTTCTTGGATAGGCGTTGGATTTTCAAATCCTAAATCAGTTATTGCTTTTAGGATATTGCTGTTTAATCCAATTTCAGAAAAGTTCATGTTTCAAATTTTCAGCAAAACTACTCTTTTATTATTATTAAGAGTGTTTTATATTGAAAAAGACATAATTATGTTTATCTATTGACTATTTTTCGTATTAACGAACTATTGTCTATAAACAAGATTTTTACAAAGTAGGTTCCTGCAGAATCAAAATGTAATAACTTGGATATCTGTTTTTTCACTAGTTTCCCTTCAATATTGTAAATATATATCTGTTTTAATCCTTTGTCTGAAAGAATTTCTGATGACCCATTTGATGGATTTGGAAAAATATCTAATTTGCAATTATTATTATTAATAGAAGCAGTTGTAGGTGTTAACTCAGACCATCTTTTCTCAAATTCTTGTAGGTAGATATTAGCTATTGTTGCGTCATGAATAATTAGTGTATTTTCATCTGAGTTGTTTTCTGCATTAGCACTCCAATTATGAGATCCAGTTAAAACTGACGGGTTTGCACCATTAATATTTGCATCTGCTATGGCATATTTATGATGAAATTGGTGCGTTACTCCCGTGTGACTTTTCACATTAACTCCATTGTTTATTAAATTGTCAAACTCACTTCCATTTATATTTTCTTGTTCCATTATTCCTCTGATATTGACTCCGAATTCAGCTTCTTTATTGACTACTGCGTCACCTATATCGTTTTTAGTAAATGATAACAAACCAAATTCCATAGTATAGTCAACATTATCAATGAACTTAATGATTTTAGCTGTAGTTTGATCTGTTGGTGAAAAATATAACTCTATTTCAACTCCATTAACATTAAATAAATGTGGTGTATTATCCTCTTTATTGTACCCAAAAACTCCTCCACCTGTTGATGGACCACTTCCCCACATTTCTTCAAATTCCAATGTATATGCAATAGCAAGAGATTGATCTTGAATAAAAATTAAATTATTATAATCATTAAATAGATTTGAAGGATTTGTCCAATTTGTTGATCCGCTAAGAATCCATGAATTATTTACACTTCCTGCATCAACAATAATGAATTTATTGTGCATTATTCCTGCTGTTGAACTTGTTCTATAAACTATAGGAATATTTGGATCAAGTGAACTTAACATCAGGTTAGAGGCGTCGTCATCTGCAATATATCTAACTTGTACACCTCTATTATGAGCATCGTTTATTGCACTTGCAATAGTTGCGTCAGACGCATTATATACACATATGTCTAGTGTATTTTGTGCTAAATCCATATAAGCTTTGATGGTGTCATTGAAATAGGTAGTTATATTTTGTGCATTAACTCCTGTGCTAAATGAGGTGTCTACACTGTGATTAAAATACGGTCTTATTTTCCCTGAAGAGTTTGATGATGTAATATATACTCCTATGTTTGAAAATGCGGTAT
>CEOV01000593.1_pt1 | contig 16761 bp, 9 predicted proteins | sample 530631 | NCBI WGS metagenome assembly CEOV01 (sample SAMEA2620756, study PRJEB7988) | marine metagenome | isolation source: saline water (ENVO:00002010), including
GCGTGATTGCAACACCAATTCCAGCAGCGCCCGCTCCTACAATTATTACATCAAAAACATTGGAACTCTTTCCTTCTTTTTTTATTCCATTTACGTCACCTTGGCTTTTCGACATGATTATCGCGAGATTAATAATCATTTAAAAAGTAGTAATAAATAATTATTCAAAAATTATTATTCTTGCTTAATTTAGAAGTCTAAATCATCATCTTCAAATGCTGATAGGGGATCAGTTTTTGATGGAATATTAGTTTCTAAATTTGAGAGTAAATCAAATGCAGAATTATCTTGTTGAACTGGAGTTGGTTCAGATTGAATATTATTAGTCATTGGATTTTCAACAATCCCCATACTCTGTTCTTGTTGTTGAGAAAGCCATGCTGAACCATAATATGACCATTGTTCCATTGTCCACCCCTCTGGCAATCCCGAATCTGGGATGGGTGGGCCCGTATTTACCTGTGAATTTTGAGCTTGTATGTTTTCTTGTTGATCATTCTGCAATCCAAATTGAGCTGAAACAGGAGCAGCATTTGGCATTGGAGCACTGTATCCCATGCCCATATCAAGTTCTTGCCAACCTTGTTTGTTTGAATAATCGTTTTGTCTTTTTCCTCTAGCAAATAAAAGAATCGGTATTAAACAAATTAATATGAAAATTAATGCTTGTATTCCTATACCGATTCCTAGACTCTCTTCAATACTAGCAACCACACTTCCAATTGGTCCACCCGGTCTTGCTTTCACTTCAATTGTAATTTGTGTTACACATCTTGTTTCATCTGCAGGACATCCTTCTTCATCTCTCACAGTTAGTTGGACGATATATTGTCCTTCACTCAGAAATTCAGGAGTATAATTCGCACCTTGGAAATCAATATCATTGTCTTTTATACCATCTCCATTACTGTCTTGATTGATGTCTTTATCCCACAAGTACTTCAAATCAACTTTGTCTTCGGGTGAATCGGTTGATTTACTTCCATCAAGGAAAACTTCTTCTCCAATATAGACTGATTCAGAATTTGTTTTTATTATGGCTCTTGCAGGCTGATTTGTGACTTCGATATCTAATTGTTGTATCGTTCTAGCCCCGTCATCATCAACTACATGGAATATTACAGTGTAAGTTCCAGATTTCCCCCAAGAGTGGGTCATTTCAGTTCCTTCATAATCACAATCATCATTTGCAGAACCATTGTCATTTGAATTTACAGAGGGATCAATGTCCCAACAAGTAATTAATGAATCTATATCACTCGGAGAATCGCTTGCTTCACCTGTTAATGTGATTGGCATACTTTCACCAACTGTAGAAATTGTGGAGGTTATTTCGATTGTTGGTTCAATATTATTCACTTTAATCCATCTTACTTCTTCTGGGCTTCTAATTGAATTATCATCAACAACATCTAAAGAAATTGTATATTCTCCAGATTTTTCCCAAAATACATCAATTTCCGAAGAACTTCCCGAATCTTGCAATTGCCAAGCTACGGAATTATCGCCCATATTTATTGAACTCCACGTCCAGGATAAATCATCAATATCATTTGGAGAATCAAATGCTATTCCATGAAGATTAACTTCTTGGTCTTCATTTATAATCCAAAATGAGCGATCATCTTTTTCTAACTCTTCTCCATTACTTTTCGCGAGAATATTTGTAATTTCAGGAGGTATATTTAGTACTTTTATTACTATGCTGGATTCAGTTGTTGCTCCATCATCATCAGTAACTGATGCAGTGATTGTCCAATCACCTTCAATCTCTGGAGTTAAAGTACAATTGAACTTGAATGCACCTTGTTCACACGAATCAAAATTTCCATCTCCATCATAATCCCATACAATATCAACTTCTGCTACATCTGGAGGGAGAATTGTATCTATATCTCCACTGTTATCTGCATTAATTGTAACAGATTCACCAACTTTGATTTCATCAAGATCGGAAATTAAATTAATGTACGGGGCTTGATTAAGAATTACAGCCATAATTTTCACTGTAGTTCTATCTCCTTCATCATCTATAACAGTCATATTAACCTCGTAAGTACCGTCATCACTCCAATAATAAGTTAAGATACAATCTTCGCTATACCTCATTTGATTCCAAATATTTCCAGCACCATCTACAGTTTGAATATCGAATTCACAAGAGACAGTTCCTCCATCGGGATCATTACTTTCGCTACCATCTATCGTATAATTTTCAAAAGTGTAAGAGGGTAAAGGGAGATCATAAAGAGAAATAGGGGATGCACCAATTCTAATTTGTGGAGTAGCACCAGCATTATTCGATTCATCAACCTCTACGTTTAGATTGTTAGGGTCAACTATGAATCCAAATGATACAAAACCAAATGATTGATCATCAGGAACATCCCAATCTAGAGTGATACGTTGTTCGTCATAAGCATTTAATGTATTAATGTCGAATGAATTAGACCCACCAGGTCCATTAATTTCCATAGTTGTAGGAATACTTGGTGAAATACCTCTATTTTGAACTGGGAAACTCAAAGATAAGGAGTCTCCTCTTTGTGCACTAAAACCAGTAACACTGGTTAACACAATTGTTTCTCCACCTCTAGTTCTTTCGATTACTATACCTGAAGATCTAGCGACTAAATCAATACCTTCGGCATTGGGATCAATAATTAGAGTCTTTACTCCAAGTCCTTGATAACCATCCCATGCGATTAATCCATGAGTGCCTACATCATAAGTTGTGTCTGAGTTATCGTAGGTTTCATTAACAATAAAATTTGTATTTGCGCTTTGTCCATTAATTGAAAAATCTTCTTCTATTCCATCAGTTTCAAATCTAAATTGTCCAAATACAGGGTTAGTATTAGAATTAATTTCAACATCAACGTCAAATCCTGGTGGGTAAGCTGTGAATGGCCAATCTAAACTTAAACTATTTCCAGGTCTTGTCTGTTCGATATAGTTCTTCAATTTCAAGTCTTGAATCATCCCAAGAAGGATTACTTCATTTGACCAAGCAAAAGTCCTTGCATCTTCACAATACCAGTTGAAACCCTTCTCAAGTCCAGATGTTAGATTAACCTGTTGAACTCTTACACTATTTGTACATCCATATGGAACATTTGGGTCACCAGATTGAGTAACTTCAAATTTATCTTCGTGAAGATATGGAGGTGGCGGGGGAGGAATTGGAAATGTACTACTTTGTCCAGACCATACGGTGGATTCTGAATGATTCATCAACCAATTATTCCCTACTTCTATAGGAAAGTCAAATTGTTCAATAGGAGGAGAATATGACTGTTCAAGCGTGATTAAACCAACCGCATATGAACCTAAGATTGGAATATTCAGTACATTTACATCTATTGTTTGAGACTGATAAACTATCGCTAAATCACTTACTCTTACATGCCTTTCAATTTCAAGATCTCCAGCGAGTCTTCCATCAATATCTGGAACTAAAAATGATGGAATCCCTTCAATTAAAGGTGCAGCAACTTCAGATGGGATGAAAATATCACCTTCGTAATAACCTCCCCCAGTTAGAACGTAAATTAGTGTCTTAATTCCATCAATATCTTCTAATCGAATATCGGTAACAACTAGTGATGTATCACCCTCAAGGGCTTGAATATTTACTCCTGGATCATCTAAATCTGTCCCTGCTAAAGACGGAGAAACATCAATTTCGGTTTCATAAATCCATTGATCATTTACCATCCAAACAGGTACATCAACTAAATTACTTGATGAACTTCTAATGTTGTAATAACTAGATTTACTCTGTTCAAGTTCTGTAGTTAATATTGGAGATAAACTTCCAATAAATAATACAATTACCATTATTCCTGCGACGACTGGTATCTTCAAAGACCTAGCAATGGCTACGCTCATGCTTAACGCAGACAAGTCTTTGTCTATGAATCAAACGGATGGATTAAATTTCAGAATTTAAAGTAAATCTGCTAATTCGTCTTGTATGATTTGTACAGCATCAAGAATTTCATCCTTGTGACGTGCACCAGTGATTACCATTTTCCCACTACCAAAAATTAGACAAACTACTTTTGGATAATCTAATCTGTAAATTAATCCAGGGAATTGTTCTGGTTCATATTCTACTTTATCAAAAGGAAGATGGAATGTTAAATTATTCAAATTTAATTTTCTTGGCAAACCCTTCAATGGATCTCCTTCTTTGATTTTTAAAGTATGATCATCCATTCGTGCCTTACCTTCATAATCTTCAGGATAGTGAAGTGCGTATGTTGCAACCATATTTTGAACTTCTATTTCTACATCAGATGTATCCCATGTTTTAATTCCAGCTCCTCTTAAATCACCAATCATACGCTTAATGCCTTCATGGATATTCTCTTCATTTTTTCCTCCAGTACAAACAGCTCTTCCAGATCTAAACATTAAAATTGCAAGTTTAGGATCTTTAACTCTGTAAACCACACCAGGGAATTGTTCTGGTTCATATTCACAATGTAATTGGATTGCAATGTCTGGTAAATCCAATTCTTCGGCAACTCTAGTAGATGCAACTACGTTAACAACAGTCAAACGATCTTCGTCATTCATAGTGCGGCCGTAAAAACATCCTTATATAAAGCCTTTATAAAAAATAAAAAACAACAGAACTATTAATCAATCATAGAATCTTCAATTTTTACCCCTTCAACCCCGAATTTGCAGATATAACTCCTTCCACCTGCTAATTCAATATCTCTTGCAGTTTGTTTCGGATTTTTTGACAATGCAATCATACAACCACCGCCACCAGCGCCAGTAAGTTTTGCTCCGAGAGCAGTCTCTCTTGCTGCTGAAACTAAGTCATCTAATTCTTTACAACTTACACCTATATTTTGTAAATGTGTATGATTTAAATTCATTACAGCTCCTAATGTTTCTACATCTCCTTGTTCAATTGCATTTACTCCAAGTGCGGTCAATGCATTTATTGCTTCAATATCTTGTATTAATTTTGGGTTCTCTTCTAATCTTTTTTTGACTCCTGTTACCAAATCACCAGTAGAGCCATGGATTCCCGTATTTCCAATTACAATCGCAACGTCCTTGATATTTTGATGTAATTCAAATGAATGAATTTCCCATTTTTTATTATTTAATATCCTAGAATATAGCCAATTTTTCCCGAGTTTTTCATTTGCTAGCAATATACAACCACCATGGGTAGAAGTTGAAGAATCCATTGGACTCGCTAAACCTCCCTGTGAATCTGCTTCTAATTTATGAGCGATTGAACTAATCTTTTCTAAATCGATCTTTTCATTTTTTAATGTGATTAATCCCATTGAAATGGCTACTGATAGCGCAGCAGATGATCCAAGGCCGGCAGATGTTGGAATTTCACTTGAAATTTCAAAAGCTAGCTTTTGTGAGTCTGCACCCCAAATTTCATTTATTGCGTCAAAAATATGTGGGTGGTGATTTCTTTTGATTTCTTTACCTTCAATCATATGATATTCTGATTTTGAACTTAATTTTTTTATATTTATCTCTAATCTCATATCTATTGATACAGCTAAGGCAGGATGCCCATAAACAACAGCATGTTCGCCCAGCAGGATACATTTTCCTGGTGCAGATACTTTGAGCATGTATCGGAAGGAGAGTTCATGTTAATTGTTATATCTTTAAATTAAAATTTTAACGTTGATTTCAAGGACTTGAACTCTCTCCGCTGAGTTTAGGCAGGTAGTGGGTATATGGAACATCCTTTGACACTCGACTATGGTTTTGTACCTGGTTGGTTATTTTTAGGGATTTTATTATTGGGTTCTGGTACCTTTTTTACATATGAATTACAAAAAGCTATTCGATTAGTATTACTTGGTTCTCCAGATAATAGATTTGACTCATGGAGTGTGAGAATAAAAGAAGTTTTAGTAGGTTGGTTAGGGCAAAAAAAGGTTCTGAGGGATAAAGTCGTTGGAACAATGCATGTTTTGATGTTTTGGGGTTTTTTAATGCTTTCAACAGACATGATAGATTTAGTTACAGCAAATTATTTTTCTCATGAATTAATGCCACGTTTCCTTCTTGGACCTCGTAATGCAATGATTGAATTTGGTTATTTTATTGCCCTCATTGGTTGTATTGCAGCATTAACTAGAAGGGTGGTTTTCACCCCCGAGAAATTGAAGGGCAAATCACAATTAGAAGGTAATTTTATTTTGGTGTTAATTTTCATTATCACTACTACTTCCTATGTAATTGAATCAATCGAATCTCCTTCAAGTATTACTGAACCAATTGGATTTTGGGTAAAATCTTTGGAATTAAGTGATAATGTTGTAATTGTATCTTATTGGGCACATATGATTGCAATTTGTTCGTTCTTAATTTTAATTCCAGTATCAAAACATATGCATTTAGTAATGGCATTTCCAAATGTATTTTTCCATAATGTCGAACCAATGGGGAAAATGAAACCATTGGCAGTTGGTGATGATGGAAAAGCCATACCACTTGAAGAATTAGATATTGAATCATTCGGAGTAAGTACCTATAACCAATTTACTTGGAGACAATTGATAGATGGTTGGGCTTGTACAACATGTGCAAGATGTCAAGACGTTTGTCCCGCTTATGAAAGTGGTAAACCGTTAAACCCAATGCAAATAATTCATGATGTGAGGGATTATGCGAATGAACATCATGTGGCATTATTAGCAGGTGAAGATGTCGAAGAGAACATGATTGCTAGATTTGATTCAGATGCAATTTGGGCTTGTACTACGTGTCATGCATGTATTGACGCTTGTCCAGTTTACATAGATCATGTTCCTTTACTAACAGATACTAGAAGACATTTAATGATGGAAGCAATGGAATTTCCAGAAGAATTACAGTTGACGATGGACAACCTTGAAGTGAATTCAAATCCATATGGTTTTGGAGCACATGAAAGAGGAGATTGGGCTGCAGATTTAGATGTGAAAGTGGGAGAACCCGCAGAATACATCTATTTTGCAGGATGTGCAGCATCATTTGATGAGAAAAATAAGAATGTTGCCCGTTCAACTATTCAACTTATGAAAGAAGCAGGATTAGATGTTGGAATTTTGGGGATGCAAGAAGGTTGTTCTGGAGATCCAGCTAGAAGGTCAGGAAATGAATATTTATTCCAGATGCTTGCTGAAACAAATATGATGACATTTCAGGAATTAGGTGTGAAGAGGATCGTAGCTTCATGCCCTCATTGTTTTCATACACTTGGAAAAGAATACAAAGATTATGGTGGTGAAGATTTAGAAGTCTTCCATCATTCACAAATAATGGCTCAATTACAAAAAGAAGGAAAATTACCTCAAGTTGAATTTGATGAGGATGTGGCGTTTCATGATCCGTGTTATCTTGGAAGAATTGGAGGAGAACTTGATGCGCCTAGAGATGTATTAAATGGACAGGTTGTTGAACTGGAAAGACATGGTCAAGATTCATTTTGCTGTGGAGCAGGTGGAGCGCAAATGTGGATGGAAGAAGATGCCGATAAGAGAGTTAACGAAATCAGAGCAAAGGAAGCAGCAGCAACTGGATGTGGTACACTTGCTGTCGGCTGTCCATTTTGTTCAACAATGATGGAAGATGGATTGAAATCAATTGACTCAGATATGGAAGTAATGGATATCGCTGAACTAATGTGGAATCAAATGAAAAAGAATTTAGCAGAAATAGAAAATAAATGATCTTAATTATTTTTTATTCTTTCAACAGTAACCCACTCATCCCAACTAGAATCAAATCCGACATAGTGAATTAGATATTCACTTCCAGAAACCTCGCGAACCAATGCATCCCACCAACTACCTTTCCATTCAACCTTAACTTGTTGACCAGCAGAGAAATGATGGTTAAACGGATGATTATTAGGTCTTTTTTTCCAGCCAGTGGGGCCGACAACATATACCGTATTTCTTGTTTCAACTTTTGCAGTTGCGCGTTCATCATAAGTTAGGCTTTGAATTGTAGATGTGCTCACAGGGCCCTCACCTAATTTTGGATGAGCATAAGCATATCCATACAAACATTCATCTTTTATTTCTGCATCTTTGATAACGACTTCTGGTTTTTGTTGAATATTATGTTCTTCTCCAGAAATCATTAATTTTGCTAATTCCTTATAATTTATTTCTGAATCCCAATTAATTCCAAGACTTTCAAATTCATTTACTACGTCTTCAACAGAAATTGGTTCATCACCCATTTCAGTAAGAATTTCAAAATATTTTTTGGCAGGGATAGTTCCTGTATTATTTTCATCAAAAACTCTGAATGCCTCAATTAATTCAGATTCTGCTTCGGAGATATGTTCTACATATTCTTGTACTTGATTTGAATCTTCAGGTATTTTTTCAATTCTTCCCCATTCAACATTATCTTCAATATCTCCATCATCAAAATGAATTAAAAATGTATGATTTTCATGTTCAGAAGCGATTTTTCCAGGGTAGTATGTACCATAATTTTTCCAATTTACTAGAACTCTATCTCCTAATGAATAAGGGGGGCTTGCAGGTCTAATTGTACCTAGTGCTGACCCGATGACGACAGCATGCTTAGTTTGTATGACTGAGTCATCATATGGGACCTCAATTCTGTAGGTTCCATCGTCATTGATACCTACAACCTTGCAGCGATCTAACCATCGTGCATTTGTCGGACTATGGTATTCAACATGATCTCCGATTTTAAATGAGGGTGGTAATTCTACTTCTAGAATTGGTGGAGCTTGTGTTGTAAGATTATTTTGACCTATTACGCCTAATTCTTGGAGTGCCGTAATTACCGCAGAAGTAACTGTTGCTGCATCATTATTAATTACAGTTTTATGTACTATATCTCCACTGACGATAGAATCTTGCATATTTAGAGAATTTAATTCATTTTTTTTTTTTGCTCTATCTGTATTTTGTTCTACTGGAATCCATTCATTTCCATTCCACTTGAATTTTCCATCAGGACTTAAGATCGTATTTTCTTCAACTCCATCGGGATTGTTAGTTAAAAGTTCTGAACCCGAACCATCAGCCAGTTTTTGTTCAGTTTGTTGTTTTAAGAATTCTTGCATTACATTGGAATCTAAAGCATTATTTTCTGCAGCCAGACGCATCATTTCTGCTTGTAAATTATCAGATTGAGTCTGTCTTTCTATGTTTAAATCCGACTGTAATTCCATTCTTTTACGTTTATTTTCTTGTACTTGCTCAAACATAGACATAGCTCTTTTTGCTTTTTCATCTTCTACTTTATTTTCTAAAATCAAATTATCACGTCGCATTGACAAATCTTGTTGATGTTTAATTTGTGCAATTTCTGCATCATTTCTTGCGATTTCAATTTGATGTCGGCTTGCTTTAAGTGCAAATTGCATATCTGCTTCTTCTAATTCATGTTGTAGGGCCAAATCATTTTGTCTTTGAGATTTTAAAGCCTCCCATCTTGAATTTTCTAAATCTTTTTGTGCATTGATTTCTGCAATTTCAGCAGCAATATTTCTTTGTGCTTCTACAGTAATATCTTGAACATGAATATGGTGTAATAAATCAAGTTCACGTTTTCTTTTTGATAGAGTTGCCTCCATTTCAATTTGAGCTTGTTCATCTAATATCGCTTTGTGTTTACGTAAATTATCAACTTCATTTTGCATTGAAATTAAATTTTCAAATTCTGTTTGATTCCAATTTGCATAACAATTAATAAATTGTAACCCATAACTTTTCAACGTTTTTGATAGATTTGCTCTAATGCTCGCCTTCAGATCATCTTGCAATTCTGCGTCAGTTCTTATTTGTTCAAGAGTGTGTGGGCCAATTACTTCAGCATTAACAAGTGCATTGATTTCAGAAGATATTGCTTCAACTAAATTATCAACTCCAATTGTACTTTCGCCTTTAGCGGGGAATTGTAACAATAGTGGGGTGTCTTGAGTATTAAATTCAACCTTTAGGGAAATCATACCTGAAAGATCATGTCCATCTGCAGTACGTCCTGAAACAAGAATTAACAAATCATGAGGGCCTAATAGAACGAATAGAAATGCTCTATTTGGTTGACCTTGTCCAAAGACTTTTGATAAAATACCCGCTTTTGGATTTACTTCCATTTTAGTCTGAGTGGATATTCCAATAACATTTCCATTTTCTACTACAACACATGCTTCATTCGGTTTTAATACGACATTTTCACCATGCTTAATATGCCTATCAAGGAAATATTGTGCTATTACTCCAGGGTTATTTCTCCATCTAAAATTCTCTTTTTGTGCCATACTCAATTAGATGTCGAGATGCCCATACATTATGAGTTTTCTCTGAGAGAAATAATGCTTTGATTCCGAGAGCATAGATCTAATTTCTGTAGATTTAGGATATAATTCAGATTCAGTTGATTCATTTTCAATTTCTCTAATTATACTTTCAATTTTTTCTTTACATTTTTCTAATTTATCTAGCGTATTAAAATCATGACCAATTAACATTTTTAAAGATTTTTTATTCATTTTTACAGCTGCATCATGTTTTGAATTAGATGAATGTGAAAGACCATAACGAGCATCAGAAATAAATTGGTCACAAAGATCTATAATGTCTTGGAAAGAACCTCTTAATTTTCTTTGTTTATTTTTATGTGCTTTTGAATATAAAATATCTATTTGTCCTCGGATTTTTTCATTCCTACTTCGAACTTCATTTCTTAGTGCTTCATCTGATTTAGTCATTCTTCCTTTTTGATAACCATTATATGCAGTAAATAAAAGTCTAGTTGCTGTAATTACAGCAGAGATACTGGGATCGGGGAACACTTGTCATCTGCTAAACTAAACTGTATTCAAATCCTTCTATACTGTAATTATAAATTTTCTTTAATTGATTCAACAGCATCAATGATTGTTTGTTCTGGATTATGAGTATTAATTTGTAATACATCCCAAGTATCTTCTACATCGTATCCGACTTTTACACCTAAGTTTCCTTTTAGAAGTTTAAAGGATAATTTGGGATGGAAAATAGCAACTACATATGCCAAAAACTTTGGTAATTTTTTATTTGGCCATTTACCGCCTTTTTTAGATATCAAAACTTTACCGATTTCATTCATCCACATATCCGATGTATGGGTGATATATCGTCTGTAATTGTCTCCCATTGTCAGTGCATTAATGTGTGCTAATGCAACATCTCTTACATCTACAAAATTAATATTAAAATCTAGAACAAATGGTGGCCCCTTTACATAATGTTTCAAGTATGTCATTGATCCTTCTATGTGCCTCTTATGAAATACAGGACCAAAAACAATTGATGGATGGATCGTAATTAATCTTACATCTCTTTTTTCAGCCCATTCCCTCATTTTCTTTTCTCCTTCTGCTTTGGCAAATCCGTATGGATTTGAATTAAGTGAGGCATCATCACACCAATCCTGAATTGAAAATGTGTCTCCATTTTCAAAATTTGTAGGACGAATTGCTGCAATCGATGATGTGTGAATCACTGTTTTAACTTCATCCATTACAGAACATAAATTTTCAACACCAATTACCGAAGTATCAATCACATCTTTTTGAGGGTCTAAGTTTCCCAATAGTAAGTTTGCGGCGCAATGAATTACACTATCACAACCAGATACGGCTTTTTTTAATGAGTCTACATCAAATAAATCACCATAAACGATTTCTAAATTTTCATTTTCTTCGAAAATAGATTTAAGTGATAAATCTCTTAACATCGCTTTTGTTTTAATTCCCTTTTTCAATAATTCATTAACCACATGCGCACCAATAAATCCGCTTGCTCCAGTGACTAATATGACGCTTGTTTCGTCAGCCATGAGGTGTGTTAATTTATTTGACAAATCAAGGTTTTTATCTCTTAATTAATCATATAAAATTGATTTTTTAAGTCCGTCAAACATCAATCTTGAAAATACTTGTCATTTTAGCCATTAACATGGCGCTAATGATTTATGATACTAGGCGCAAGCAAAAAGTCCTATTCAAACCAATTAATCCAGGTAATGTTTCAATGTATGTTTGTGGTGTTACTGTATATGATTTATGTCATTTAGGTCATGCTAGATGTTATGTGGCATTCGATGTCATCCATAGATGGTTAGAATCATCAGGTTATGATGTGAACTATATTCAAAATTTTACTGATATTGATGATAAAATCATAAAAAGAGCCAAAGAACAGGAAGTTAATTTCTTAGAATTGGTAGAACAAAATATCAATGCATACTTTGAAGATATGGATTCATTGAATATTTTACGGGCGGACGAATATCCACGATGTACAGAATATGTTGAACAGATGATTTCAATCACAGAGGATTTAATTAACAAGGGACATGCATATGTTGCAAATGACGGAGTATATTTTCATGTTGAATCAGCACCAGAAAAATATGGTGTTTTAACTGGTCAGAGGATTGATGCTGTACTGGGAGGTGCAGGAGGGAGAGTGTCTAAAACAGGAGATGGAAAAAGAGATCATAAGGATTTTGCATTATGGAAATTAGCTAAATCCGGAGAGCCTAGTTGGGCAAGCCCTTGGGGAGATGGAAGACCAGGTTGGCACATTGAATGTACAGCAATGAGCATGGATCATCTCGGCGAACAATTTGATATTCATGGAGGGGGTCATGATTTGAGATTCCCTCATCACGAGGCTGAAATTTTCCAAGGAGAATGCCATACTGGTAAATCACCAGTAGTTAATTATTGGTTACACAATGGTTTCGTGAACATGGATGGTGAGAAAATGAGTAAAAGTCTAGGCAATTTTTGGACAATTCGAGATATTATTGCAAAAATTAATCCTTTAGTTTTAAGATTTGCTTTGATAAATGCTCAATACCGGTCTCCAATAGATATGAATGAAAAATTATTACAGGATGCAGAGATTAATCATCAAAGACTTTTAGATTCATACAAATTAGCTTTAGATTCATGGAATAATACCGAAGAGAATAACCTACGTCGTTTGCCTGAACCAAATATCACTTCATCAGAACCATTGTCACATAGCCTTGGTTTGATTGAAAAATTTGCGGAAGAATTTGCTTTAGCAATGGATGATGATTTTAATACTAGAGAAGCAGTAACAAAAACCATGTCTGTCGCAAGAGAAATCACTCGTTTATTGAATTCTGATTTAGATGAAGATGATAAGCAATCGGTTGGATTTTTTGCTGTAGAATTATTTGAGCAACAAGCGGGTAATGTATTGGGTCTATTACCTACAAGAGAACAAATTTCTGTAATGAATCAAGAATCATTAGAAGTTAAAAATCGTAAGGATAAAATTTCAGAAAAAGTAGAAGGATTGTTGCTTCAACGTAGTCAAGCACGTTCAGAAAAAAATTGGTCTAAAGCTGATCAGATAAGAGACGAATTAAATGAAATGGGCGTTACAGTAAAAGATACTTCTGAAGGCCCAATTTGGGACTTAATCTAATCTATTTTTTAGGTGGTTTTAATGGAGGTAGCTTCAAACCTTTTTCGTCAGAAATTTCCTCCCATTTATTGAATTCTGAATCTTTATTCCTATTAATTGTGAATAATACTACTGAAGTAATTGAAACAAAAACTAAGAGTATTAGTAAAATTATTATCGTGTTCATTTGGTCGTTAGATTCAGATTCTACTTCAGAAGCTTGACCGCAGACATTATTTTCACAAACCCACTCTCCAGAATTACTACAAACACAATTATTACAATCTTCTTTCTTTACTTGACCAAAGCTACATGCAACTGTATTTTCAGAATCATCATTTGAATTGTCGATTACTTCGTCAATACATCCATCATCGTCATTATCCGAATTAGAAGCATCCTCTGTAGGGCACTCGTCCGAATTGTCACCGACACCATCTCCATCAGTATCTGTTGTTTCTTCAGCATCGTATGGGAAATCATCTAAATCTGCACATACTCCATCACCATCAAAATCATCTTGACTATCATTTGGGCAGGGATCATTATTATTTCCGACTCCGTCTTTATCAGAATCAAACCATTCAGTAGGATCATTTGGAAATGCATCTGTCCAATCGGAATATCCGTCTTCGTCAGTATCTACATCATTGATTTCAGTATTCAATCGATATCCATTTTCATTTAATTCTACATCATAATAAGCTGACCACAAATCAATTTGACCGATAGAATTGAATGGAATTGAGTTATTAAGTGTTTCAAAATAAGAATCGTCTCCATAAGTGTATACTGGATCTAAGTGTGTTCCCCCGGATAATCCTGGATATTTTCCATTAAACCAGTCTTCAAATTCGGATTCTGTCATTGTATTTGCATAATTAAAACTCTCATACATTTCGTCTAAGTCAAATTGCATTGCTTTTTCTAAATCTCCAGAAATACTTGCCCAAGTTTGACCACCTTTTGCGACTCCTTCAAATGTAACATCAACCGATTTACTAAATCCGTCTCCTTGAATAACCTCACTATTTACTCCAAGTTGTGTCAATAGAAAATCATCTCCAAATATTGGTAATCCACCAACTATTGTTAATTTCATATCAGGGTCTATGGCTTCGATTAGATTTCTGTATGGATCATTTCTAAATGAATCTACAACCATAATGTCTGCACTTAATCCTGCTTTAATTCTCCCAACATGTTCATCCCAATTCATTCCATCTGCAGGATTACTTGTAACCATTTGAACTAGTTCATAGTCTGAAAAGACATTTCCAAATCGGTTTGAATCTAACCAATCTGCCATTTTCAATTCATGTAGTGGGCTTTTTGTTCCAGATGGAGACCAATCGGGTGCTAGAGAAATTGTGACTCCCTCCGCTTTAGCAGTGACAACGTCCGTAGTATCTCCATATAGTAGGAGGTTTGAAGTGGGGGACCATACTAAATCAGCACCAACATCACCCATCGCAGAAAATTCTGCTTGACCTAAACCTGTTCCATGAATAAGCATCAATTCACCAACTAATAATTCATTTTCTACTAAAATATCAAATTCTGCTCTAGAGGATTCATCCGTACCTTCAGCTAAATGTAAGAACCACGCATCTAGTTCACCAGATTGATTTCCATTTTTGATATGATTTCCCACATAATCACTTTCTAATTGAGTTACTTTTGTATGCATATAATCTCTACCAAAATTATAATATTCTATATTTCTAGCTAAGATTGAAGCAAATTCATCATCATCTCCTGTTGGATTTCCTTGTACTGCTGTTGTTCCACCTACTATCGCACGTACTTCGACATACTTCATAGATTCATGTTCTAAATCCCAGTAATCCCATCCTTGGATCAATGATTTAGCACCAGTAACATCAATTGAGTAAGTAGGGTTATTTCTCCATTGGTATCTATTTTCATAAAAATCTCCATTCCTGTGATCTAGAGAGTAATCCCATAAAGGAACCATATTGTAGTGGATGTGGTTGTGTGAATCTATTATTCCAGGATATATTGTTCCAGCAGTATCAACAATAGGAACTCCTTGTAAATCTATACCTGAAGGCATAGAACCTTCCTCCCATACAGCTTCAATCATTCCGTCAGTAACCATTACACTTCCAGATGGAATGACACTATTTTCAGATTCCATCGTGACAATTCTTCCCTTCAGAACATACGAACCCTCGTGATATAAATCACCTGTATTTGCATAACATGTTCCAATTGGGTGATTTGAACCTGGCCCACCTTCGACTTCAGGCCAAATTTCTTCATTAGCAATTCCTGGAGTTGGTGGTGTAATGTTTGTCCAATTACCACTAGAATCTCTGGCATAAGAGACATCCCAATAATTTCCGTATCCTTCAAAAGTAAAACTATCTAATAAATTCTTATATGGGTCAGATATTTTTACAGTGCCTCCGTCAAAATAATCAAATTCCAAACCAGAATCTACACGATAAAATACCATATATCCTCCAGTCGGAAGTACAGTATCCCAACCAATTGAACACGTTTGAGAACCATCATCTCCTGCAAATTCTAAAACCCAATTTGAAATATTAATATCACTATTAGTAGGGTTATGTAATTCAACAAACTGATCATTATATTGTCCAAATTTGCCATCTCCATTCCAATCAGTTCCATTGTAATCTTCATTATTTGGAGATACTAATATTTCACTAATGACAATATGATTTGGTAATTCTGCTGAAGAAGTTTGGATGAAAGTAGTTGAAATTGGTAGTGTTGAAATTAAGAATCCAATTACTAAAAACCAACAAATTGAATGCCCATTTGATGTCCTGCTCATACCCCATCGTAAGCAAACTAGCATTTTACTCAATCTATTGAGATTAATGATTTTTCTTTAAGGTAATGTCTCAGGTCCACCAATAGGCATAGCCATCAATGGCCCATGTATCCCTCGAAGAACAGGTCCTTCTGTAATCGTAGCAAAAATTCCGATATCTCCTGCACTATTGTGTGCTAAACCAAACCATGGTCTACCATACTGATCAACACTCATGTCAAGGAAATCTCCTAGTCCGCCACATCTATTGTAACCGCAATCAGCTGTAGTATCTAGAGGATCGTCATCATCATTAATTTGTACTGTAGTAAATAGTGGATTTTCACTAAAAACATCTGTAGCTATGGTTAAGTAACCATTCCAAGAATCATTTCCAGTATCTCCAACGTACCCAAATGCGACTTTTCCTCCTGCTCCTGCAGTAACTACTGGAAACCCTGTTCCAACTAAATCGATTGGTGGTGCAAT
>CEOV01128691.1_pt1 | contig 16615 bp, 17 predicted proteins | sample 530631 | NCBI WGS metagenome assembly CEOV01 (sample SAMEA2620756, study PRJEB7988) | marine metagenome | isolation source: saline water (ENVO:00002010), including
AATTGTATAAAATAAAGGTGAGTTCCTTTCTTCTATTGTTTCCATTTCTAGTGATTTTATTCTTTTTAATTTTAGAAAGTATAGGGATATAATTAATGGTAATGCTAGAGTAAAAATTATGACAACAGAATAAAGTAGTTTTTTATAAGTTGAAAAAAATATGTTAAAAAACTCCACCTCGTTTAAAATTACAAATATCACTATTGTAGGCATAAAAATTGGATGAAGTAATATTGTGAAAAACTTAGAAATTTTCATTATAATTCTCTTCTATATTTAGAAGTTTCAATGCCTAATTCTTCTCTATATTTCGCAACAGTTCTTCTTGCAATATGGTATTCATCTTTACCTAAGATTGTTGATAATCTTTCATCAGTATAAGGGTTTCTTTTGTCTTCAGATTGAACAATTTCAGACAGTCTTTTCTTTATGACCTTTGTTGACACCTGCTCTCCATTATCTTTTGTATAAGCTTCTGAAAATAATTCTTTTAACAAAAAAGTACCAAAAAATGTTTGTACATATTTGCTGTTACTTACTCTAGAAATTGTTGAGATATCCATATTTACAACATTAGCAATATCTGCAAGAATCATAGGTTTTAATTCTTTCTCATCTCCTGTATAGAAATATTTTTCTTGGTGAGTCACAATTGCGTTCATTACTTTTATCAAAGTTATTTCTCTTTGCAGAATTGCATTTCTAAACCAATTGGCAGATTCAATCTTCTTTTTTATAAATTCTTGAGCTTCTTCGTCCTTTGTTTCCTCCATCATTTTCTGATAAGAAGAATTTACTCTTAATTCCTTCCCGCTTATCTTAGTTAAGCTGACAACATTCTTCTCTTCTATTATATTTACTAGAAAATCTGGTGTGATATAAGAAGAAGGGATTGTTTTACTGAAATTTGAGGCGGGAAAAGGATTTAATTTTTCTACTGTTTCATACACCTCTTTTAATTGAGATTCTGAAATTCCTAATTCTTTAATAATTCCTTCAAAATTCTTTTTACTAAATCTTTCATATTGATTTTCTAGAACAGAAATAGTCCTTTCAATAGTCTCGTCATTATCTTTATTTTTAAGTTGAATCAATAAACATTCTTTTAAATTTCTAGCTCCTACACCATAAGGTTCTAAAGATTGAACAACTAGTAAAGATCTTTCAATCTCCTCCTCAGAAAATTCTAAATTCAGGTTTATTAATAAATCATCTGAAATAGAAAATAACTCTCTACTAATCCAGCCATTGTGATCAAGACTATCAATCAAATACTCTATTAAAAAAACTTCATCATCAGGTAAATTAAGTGTCAACAACTGTTTTTTCAGATGAGAAGATAAACTTTCATCTGTATTGGATATTTGATTGTCCGAGTAATCTGAATTAGTAGATAGTCGATATTTATATGAGTTATTATTTTCTTCTTCTAATTCGTCAATATTAATATCTTCGGAATTCTCCGATTCCTCAAGAGCAGGATTCTCTTCTAATTCATCCTGAATTCTGGAATGTAACGATGCCAAAGGAATTTGTAACAAACTAAGGAACTGCATCTGTTGGGGTGACAGATTTAATCCATGTTTTTGTTGTAATTTTTGTTTCTGCATTAATTAGAAATCAGCATTTTGGGGAGTCCTCGGGAAGGGGATAACATCTCTAATATTTTTCATACCAGTAACAAACATTATCAACCTTTCAAATCCTAATCCAAATCCTGAATGAACACATGTTCCGAATTTCCTTGTTTCTAAGTACCACCATAATTCCTCTTTGCAAATCTCCATTTCTTCCATTCTATTAGACAGCTTATTTAAATCCTCTTCTCTTTGGGAACCCCCTACTATTTCCCCAATTAGTGGAAATAAAATATCCATAGCTCTGACAGTTTCGTTGTCTTCATTCTGCTTCATATAAAAGGCTTTTATACCTTTAGGGAAATCTGTAATAATTACTGGTTTCTTGAATTTTTTTTCTACTAAATATCTTTCGTGTTCAGATTGTAAATCAGAACCAAATCCTTCTATTATATATTTAAATTTTTTCTTCTTATTTGGTTTTGAATTTATTAAAAGATCAATTGCATCACTGTAAGTTAGTCTTTCAAAATCATTCTCAATAACAAATTGAAGACGCTCTAGCAATCCCATTTCAAAGCGTTCTTCCTTTTTTAGACTTTTCTCCTCGCTTGCGAGTCTACTATCTAAAAACCTTAAATCATCCTCACAATTAGTAATGCAATACTGGATACAATATTTTAAAAACTCCTCTGCCAAATCCATGTTTTCTTCTAAATCTGCAAAAGCAACTTCGGGTTCAATCATCCAAAACTCTGATAAATGTCTAGAGGTATTAGAATTCTCCGCTCTGAATGTAGGCCCGAAAGTATATACCTGACCTAAAGACAAAGCTCCTAACTCTGCCTCCAACTGACCAGAGACAGTTAAATTTGTTTTAATATTAAAAAAGTCCTGAGTATAATCAACTTTCCCATTAACTTTAGGTGTGTCCTCTAAATTTAAATTTGTAACCTGAAACATTTCACCAGCTCCTTCCGCGTCAGCTCCAGTAATGATTGGGGTGTGAATATTAACAAATCCTTTGTCATTAAAAAATTTATGAACTGCGAAAGTTAATGCATGACGCAGTCTAAAAACAGCAGAAAAAGTATTTGTTCTAAATCTTAAATGTGCCTTTTCTCTGAGAAAATCTAATGAGTGTTTCTTTGGCTGTAATGGATACTCATCAGGGTCTGACTCCCCTAATATATCTATCCCAGCTGCGAGCACCTCCACATTTTGACCTACTCCTTTAGATTCCACTAAAATTCCAATTACTGAAATTGCAGAACCAGTAGTAATTCTTTTTAACACCTCTTCCTTGAGGTGATCTCCTTCAGCTACAATCTGAATATTATTAATTGTTGATCCGTCATTTAAAGCTATAAAAGAAACATTTTTACTGCCTCTTCGAGTTCTTACCCATCCTTTTACGCATACTTCCTGTCCTGTTGCTTGCTTATTTAATAAACTTTTTATTTTTGTTCTTTTCATTATTTATTCTGTTTCTCTCAGGTTTAATTTTACTTTTTTATGACTATAATACATCTTTTTATTCTCTACTCCTTTTCTAAGTTCTCGTCTTTCATCCTCTGGTAATTTAGCAATTTCAATACATTCTACAGAACAACAATTTTCATATTTATCTTTACATGTGGAACATTGCAAAAATAATAGATTACAGTTCTCATTTTTACAATTTACATGAGAATCGCAGGGTTTTCCACATTGATGACAATTACTGATAACATCTTCTGATATTCTTTCTCCTCTTCTTTCGTCAAAAACAAAATTCTTGCCTATAAATTTATTTTCAAGCTCCTTGTTTTCATTTAACTGTCGCGTATAGTCGATAATGCCACCATGTAATTGACTAACATCTTCAAATCCATGATGTTTTAAATATGCTGATGTTTTCTCGCATCTAATGCCTCCTGTACAATATAATAAAATTGGTTCTGTTTCTTTTCCTTTTAATAAATCTTTTACTAATGGAAGCTCTTCTTTAAATGTTTCAACATTAGGACAAATAGCTCCTTTAAACTTTCCTATTTCACTCTCATAATGATTTCTCATATCTACTATGGTAGCACCATGATCAATTGCATCATTCCATTGTTTGGCAGATAAATGATCTCCAACATTTGTTACGTCATAATCATTTATAGATAATCCATCAGCTACAATCTGATTTCGTATTTTTATGGTGAGTTTGAAGAAAGATTTTCCGTCATCTTCCACCGCAATTTTAAAAGGAATATCCTTAAAATATGAATATGAATTTACATTCTTTACAAAATCTTTCCAATTGTGTTCAGGAACACTAAGCTGCGCATTTATTCCTTCTTCAGCTATATATATTCTTCCTAAAACTTCTAATTCCTTCCAATTATCATATAAATGATCTCTTAGTTTTTCAAGGTTTTCTAAAATAATGTACCTATAAAAAGAAACGGTGATTCTGTTAAATGTTTCTTTTTCTAGCAAAGCTAAGCATTGTTCCTTACTTAGTTTATTAAACATATTTTTTTTACCAGCATTAGGATCCATTATCATCTCTTTAAGTAGTGCAAAGATATAAAAACTATGATTTGTATTGATTGCTATTTTTAACTAAAAATATAGTCTTTAATGTTATATTTGTACCAAATATATGAGAGATGTCAGAAAGGATTTTAATAATAGGTTCATCTGGTCAAATTGGCACTGAACTCGTGATAGAATTAAGGAGAATGTACGGAAATGAAAATGTAATTGCTTCTGATATTAGATTTTCTTCTGATCAGATAATGCAAACTGGTCCATTTGAAACACTAGATATAATGGATGAACAGTTATTAAGAAGGATTGTAAAGAAATATAAAGTTACTCAAGTATATCTTTTAGCCGCCCTACTTTCTGCTACTGCTGAACAAAATATTGAATTAGGGTGGAGATTAAATATGCGATCTCATTCACATGTGTTAGATTTAGCAAAGGACAGATTGATAAAAAAAATTTTTTGGCCATCCTCAATTGCAGTTTTCGGACCTACAACTCCTGTGGAAAACACTCCGCAATATACTATAATGGAACCAAATACAGTTTACGGAATTACTAAACAAGCTGGAGAAAGGTGGAACGAATATTACTTTAACAAATTTGGAGTAGATGTAAGAAGTTTAAGATATCCTGGTTTAATTGGTTGGAAATCAGATCCTGGAGGAGGAACTACAGATTATGCGGTAAATATTTTTCATAAAGCAATTACTAATGGTAAATATGAAAGTTTTTTATTGGAAAATACAGCCTTGCCGATGATGTACATGCCAGATGCTATTCGCGCTACTATAGAATTGATGGAGGCTCCCGAAGAAAAAGTAAAAATTCGTTCTTCTTATAATTTGGCTGGAGTAAGTTTTACTCCAAAACAAATTTCAAATGAAATTAAAAAACATATCCCTAACTTTGAGATTAGTTATAATCCTGATTTTAGACAAGAAATAGCTGATAGTTGGCCTTCATCAATAAATGATTTACCAGCTCAACAAGATTGGGGGTGGAATTTGGAGTATAATCTTGAAAAAATGACTGAGGATATGATTATGAATTTGAAAAAAAAATATAAAACTAGTTTGTATGAATAGGAAATTAAAAATATACAATACCCTTTCAAGGAAAAAAGAAATTTTTGATCCAATTGTAAAAAATCATGTGGGGATGTATGTTTGTGGTCCTACTGTTTATGGTGACCCTCATTTAGGACATGCTAGACCTGGAATTACTTTTGATATAGTTTTTAGATATCTAAAACATTTAGATTATAAAATTCGTTATGTTAGAAACATAACGGATGCTGGTCATTTAGAAAATGACGCAGATGAGGGAGAAGATAAAATTGCTAAAAAAGCAAGATTAGAGCAATTAGAGCCAATGGAAATTGTTCAGTTTTATACTTTAAGCTATCATAAAGCAATGCAGGATTTAAATTGTTTGCCTCCTTCAATTGAGCCAAGAGCTACAGGACATATAATTGAGCAAATTGAAATGGTTCAGAAAATACTAGATAAAGGATTTGCTTATGAAGTTAATGGATCTGTTTATTTAGATGTAAATAAATATAATGAGTCTTTTCCCTATGGAATTCTTTCTGGAAGAAATTTAGAGGATACTTTAGAAGGTACTAGAATGTTAGATGGTCAAGCTGAAAAGAAAAGCGCAGTTGATTTTGCCATTTGGAAAAAAGCAAGTCCAGAACATATTATGCGTTGGTCATCCCCTTGGGGAGAAGGCTTTCCCGGTTGGCACATGGAATGTTCTGCAATGAGCGAAAAATATTTAGGAAAAACTTTTGATATTCATGGTGGTGGAATGGACTTGGTATTTCCTCATCACGAAGCAGAAATAGCACAGAGTAATGCTTGTAATAATTGTAATCCCGCAAATTATTGGATGCACAATAATATGATAACAGTGGATGGAAAAAAGATGGGTAAATCTCTAGGGAACTTTATCAATTTAGAAGAATTTTTTACCGGAAATCATGAAAAGTTAGAAAAAGCTTATTCTCCGATGACTATTCGATTTTTCATTTTACAAGCGCACTACAGAAGTATAATAGATTTCAGTAATGAATCACTAAAAGCAGCAGAAAAAGGATTGTCAAAACTTATGAATGCACTAGAAACCATAGAAAGTCTAAAGCCTTCTGATAACTCTAGTTATGATGTGAAAAGATTGGAGAAAGATTGTTATGCGGCCATGAATGATGACTTTAATACTCCTATCTTAATTGCACACTTGTTTGATGGAGTAAGAATTATCAACTCTATAAAAGATGGTAAAGAAAGCTTAAATGATTCTGATTTAGAAATGCTAAAATCTATATTTAATACTTTTGTAACTAAAATTTTAGGGTTTATTACTGAAAAGAAAAGCAATGAAAATAACTTAACTTCTGAATTAATGGAGTTGATTTTAAAACTTAGGACTAATGCCAAAAAGAATAAAGATTTTGACACTGCAGATATAATTCGAGAAGAGTTAAATAAATCAGGGATACAAATAAAAGATACTAGAGAGGGAACTAATTGGGAGATAAAATAATGAATTATAAATATACCGTATTTTTCCTTGCTTTGTTATTTTTACATGCTTGCAAATCAGAACCTCAGCAAGAAGTAAAACAAATAACAAAAAAGCCTAATGTAAAAATTGAGGTTCCTACATTTAATGTGGATTCTGCCTATCATTTCATACAAAAACAAGTGGATTTTGGACCAAGAGTCATTTCGTCTAAACCATGGGAAAATTGTTCCATTTGGTTGAAACAAAAATTTCTAAAATATACTCCAAATGTAATTGTACAGGAAGCGCCTACAACAACTTATGACGGCAAAAAACATACTCTCAAAAATATTATCGCTACTTTTTCTCCAGACAAAAAAAATAGAGTTGCTCTATTTGCTCATTGGGACAGTAGACACATAGCAGACCATGATACAGAAAACCAAAATACTCCAATACTTGGCGCAAATGATGGGGGAAGTGGAGTTGGTGTATTGATAGAATTAGCTAGACAATTCAGTATTAAAGAACCTAAAATTGGAATTGATATTATTCTATTTGATGCAGAAGATTATGGACAGCCCGAAAACTCTGAATATGCATATATGCCAGATTCTTGGTGTTTAGGATCTCAACATTGGTCTAAAACCCCCCATAAAGCACATTATACTGCTCGATATGGAATTTTATTAGATATGGTAGCAGGGAAAAACGCCACTTTTTATTTAGAAGGTTATTCTAACTACTTTGCTTCTTCGATTTTACAAAAAGTATGGAAAAGAGGACATAAATTAGGATATGGGAAACACTTTGTTTACGAAAACAGTCCACAGATAATCGACGACCATTTATATGTAAATACTCTTGCTCACATACCTACTATTGATATTATAGAGTTTGATCCAAGTACAGAAAATAAATTCAATAAACACTGGCATACTCATGGAGATAATATGGATAATATTGATAAAAATACTCTAAAAGCAGTAGGGCAAACTTTAATGGAGGTTCTTTACAGAGAGTAAGTATCTTGAAATTTTTCGAAAAAATCAACGAAAGAATAGACACTGTGAGAAGATTAGAGAACTTTTTCTAAAGAATGATTGTCCTCATTAGCAGTTAGGACAACTACCCTGAATTATTAGTTCTAACTTTTTGAATTCAAACCCTTTGATTTTTTTAATTTTAGGAAATTCAAGCTCTTCTATACAGAAAGTATTATCACAATAATCACAAATAAAATGAGCGTGTTGGTAGGCTTGATTTGAAGGCTTGCATTTTGAATTGCATAAGGCATAACGAGACAATTTGTTTTTGTCTGGAACTTGGTGGATTAAGCCACTCTTTTCAAATGTTGAAAGAGCTCTATATATAGTAACTTTATCGTTATTATTTCCTATCTTTTTTTTAATATCTTCTACTGTTAATGTTGTTTCTGAATCTTGAAAAAGCTTCAATAGTTTTTTTCTAAAAGTAGTCTTTCTTAAGCCACAATTACTTAATAATTCTTCTGAGGTTCTCATGATTAAAACTTTTAAAATACAAATATAATAAATTTGTTTAACGCGTCTATATATGTTATAAAACAAATTTTTATATTTGCAACTCAGTTGCGTTAGTTAGAACTAAATTAAAATATAAACTTTTGAAAAAAAATATTTTAATATTTTTAATTATGATGGTTACCCTTTGCCTTAAGTCGCAAATTACGGGTGTAGTTATAGATAAAGATAGTATTCCAATTTCGGGAGTTGAAATCATCTTTCCTGAAAATGACATAATATTATATTCTAGTATATCTGGAAAATTTGCTATTGATTTAGATTTGTCTAATGGGTCTTATATTTATTTTTATAGTAAAGGATATGAATCTAAAAAAGTTCTTTATAATAAAAACACTCAATTGACAATCATATTAAATGATTTACATGTAGAATTGGATGAAATCAGTATAGCGGCATCACATAATAATTTAGGAAACAGCAGATTAACAAACATTGTAAATAAAGATATCAAAGAGGTTTTTCTAAATAGCAACAGTATTTTAGAAAATGTATCGGAATTGAGTGGTGTTGATTTAATTTCATCAGGAACAGGTATTCAAAAAGTCGTGATTAGAGGTTTGTCTGGCATGAGAGTTGTTACTTACTTAAATGGAATGCAAATAAACAACCAACAATGGGCAAATGACCATGGTATTGGCTTTACAGAATTAGGATTAGGAAAAGTTGAGTTGATTAAAGGGGGAAGCGCATTAAGATACGGGTCAGAAACTATTGGCGGTCTATTGTATTTTAAAGACCAACCATTTGTTAAAATAGATGATTATGAAGGTTTTGTAGGGTCTAAATTTAATTTTAATAGTCATTCAAATAGTAATCAATTTGGAATTAAATGGAATAAGAAAAATCTATTTGTAAATTTATTTGGTGAGTATATTTTATCTTCCGATTATAAACTACCTGATGGACAATACCTTTTCAATTCTAGATTTAACAAAAATGCGTTTAAATTTTCTATGTCTCATAAGAAAAATAATCTTCAAAATACCATAAGATATCAACTTAATAATGAATTAACAGGAATACCTGCTCACGTGTGTTTTGGTGACCCTACTCAAATTCCAGTATCAGATTTTTTATCTCCAAGTTTTGAATATAACACTGACTATAAACCCGCAACTCCTTATCAAGATGTAACTAATAATTTATTTGTATATGAATTAAATTATTTTTTAAACAAAACAAAAATGAATATGTATGTCGGTCATTTTATAAACAACTTAAAGGAATTCGAACAAATAACCAGGCCTGCATTTGATATGTCATTATCGAATACACTGGTAAATCCAAATATTAAATATTTTTATAATAATTCAACGTTTGAATTTGGATCTCAATTTTCCTTACTAAATAATAAAAACAATATTAATGATAGATTAGTTCCTGACGCAACATCGATTAATATTGGTCCTTATGGAATATTTAATTTTGAAACAAATAATATGGGTATGAATTTAGGCTTCCGATTCGATCACAAAACATTAAAATCTAAAGATAATACAGTTGATGTTAACTACGATAAATCATTTTCACACCCAAGTTTCTCATCAGGCTTATATTATAAAATGAATAACCACTCTATAAGAATTAGTTATTCAGGCGCGTATAGAGCTCCACATTTTTCTGAATTATTTTCAAACGGCATTCATCATGGAACAAATAGATTTGAAATCGGAGATAATAGTTTGACTATAGAGAAATCAAATCAATTTGATTTAAAGCATCAGTGGGCAAACGAACATTTTGGAATTGTAATAAATCCTTTTATTCAAAATATAAATAATTTTATTTCAATAAATTTAAATGGTGATATTTATGAAGATACAGATGCTTTTGGAAATGTTATAGGATCTTACAGAGTGTATGAGTATATACAATATAAACAAGTACAATTAAAAGGTATAGAAATGAATATTCATTATCATCCTCATTATCTGCATAATTTACATATCGAACAATCATATTCATTTTTAAAAACTGAAAATAGAGACGATTCATTTGGATTAGCTTTAACACCAGCTAATAGTATTAAAACAAGATTACTTTTAGATGTAAATAAATATAACAAATTAAAAAAGTACAAAATCAAGAATATATCTTTATATCATAAGTTTAATTTTGAACAAAATAGTATAGCACAATATGAGGATCCTACAAAATCTTTTAATATTTTTAACTTCTCAGTTAGCGGTCAGTTGAACAATAAATTTAAATATACTTTTATTGTAGATAATTTACTAAATACAGAATACACTCCACATATTTCTAGGATTAGAGGTGTCGGAGCAGGAAGCGGGGTTCCTAATCCGGGAAGATCAATTAATCTCAATATAAAATATGAATTTTAAAATACTCTGATGAGCTTTTAATAAGCGAAACATAAAAAATTATGTCAGTATTAATAATATAAAAAAATTACCATGAAAAAAACAATTTTAGGAATGTTTGTACTATCAATTACCTTGTTTAGTGCTTGTTCAGATGATGATGGTTGTGAACACTGTCATATAGCGTTTATGAACGCTGATGGAAATGAAGTTGAAGTAGAAATTTTAAATGCAGATGGAGGTGAAGAATTCTGTGGAGCTGAACTTGAAGAAGCTGAGGGACCTGACTTTTCTTATACATTAGATGCTGATGTTATAGTAGGAAATGATACTGTACCTGCGGGAACATATACAGAGATTCATTGTGGTCACCACAGTCACTAAAACACTAATTAAATAGTTTATATGTAATAGTTCTGTAAATAATTAGAACTATTACATATTTCTTAAAGTTTCATTATATCAACATTACTATAAATATTTTGTAATATTGTAATATCAAATAAATATTATTTTTTTGGTATTATTATAACAAAATATGACCGCACTAATTTTTTATCTTTTTTTAGCTTTATTTATTTCATTTATATGCTCTTTAGTTGAAGCAACTCTTTTAACTACACCTAAATCATATTTACTTTCAATTAAAAAAAATAATAACTGGGTATCCTCATTTTTGTCCTACAAGAAAAATATAGATAAGCCGTTATCTGCAATTCTAACATTGAATACTATAGCGCACACTATAGGAGCTGCGGGTGTTGGCGCTGAGATAACTAATATATTTGGTGATAGTTATTTAGGAATTGCTTCTGCTATTTTAACGATTTTCATTCTATTTTTTTCCGAAATTATCCCAAAAACTATTGGAGCAACCTATAGTAAAGGTTTGTCTAAATTTACATATTACACGGTAAGATTAATGTTATTTATTACTTACCCTTTTGTTATAATTTCAATGAAGATAACAGGATTAATCGCAACAAAAAAGAATACTAGCGTGACCAGAGAACAATTATCAGCTTTAGCAAATCTAGGTTATGATGAGGGAGTTTTCTCTAAGCAGGAAAATAGAATTATACAGAATATTATTGACTTGAAGAAAATTAAAATATCAGAAATTATAACCCCAAGAGTTGTTGTTTTTTCAGCTGATGAAGATAACACTTTAGAAAAATTTAGTAAAGAGCATAATAAGATAAAATTTTCTAGAATTCCACTCTATTCTAAACAGATTGAAAATATTACAGGATATATCTTTTTGCAAGATTATATTGAAAAAATATCTAACAAGAAACACCTAAATAATAAGCTCAAAACATTACGCAGAGATATTTTAAAGGTACCTAGTTCTACTAATGTTTTTACTCTATTTAATCAATTGTTAGAAAAGAAGGAACATATATCAATAGTGATTGATGAATATGGAGGATTAGTTGGGATTGTAACTTTAGAAGATATTTTAGAAACCTTAATTGGATTGGAAATAATAGATGAAAGTGATCAAGAAGAGGATATGCAAAAATTCGCAAGGCAAAAATGGCAAAAGAAAAAAGTAAACAACCTTTGAAATAATATTTAATTGTTTTTTAAATTATTGAATTCCCATAAAGTCGAATAAAACCCACTCATTTGAGAGGGTTTATTTCTTTTGTTGGGGCTGTCGCTCCTTACTTCAATCTTTTTTAAAAATTTATTTCTTAACTTTGTAAAATGAAAAAAACACTTTTTATAATTGGACTTGGAGCATTTGTTGCTTGTAGTAACCCTAGTGGAGAAAATAAAGAAACATCTACGATTGTAGAAAATTTTTATGGAGAAAAAATTGACAATACTAATATTACTGATTATTCATCAGTAAAGAAGGAAGTAGAAAACAATGGAACTTCAACCACAAAAATACAAGGAGAGATTTTATCTACTTGTGCTAAAAAAGGATGTTGGATGGAACTAAACGTTGGTGATGATACTCTAATGGTGCGTTTTAAAGACTATGGCTTTTTTGTTCCTAAGGAGGGCGTCGAAGGTAAAACGGCTATAATTAATGGGGAAGCATTCTTTGATACTTTAAGTGTTGAGCTTTTACAACATTATGCTGAAGATGCTGGAAAATCATCTGAAGAAATTTTATCTATTAATGAACCAGAATATGTAGTTGCTTTTACTGCTGATGGAGTAATCATACAAGATTAATGAGAGTATTTTTAATTATGTCCGCACTCTTTTTTAGCGGCTGTATTAATAGTAAAGAAGAATCTACAACTATTACTGATCCTAACGATACTAGTGAAATGGCTTTACTTATGAGGGATATGTTTGAAAGACTAGAAGTTATTAAAGATAAGATTGAAAATAATGAAAATCTTTCTGAAGAACAATTATCATTTGCTAGCATCCATTCGCAAGAAGCAACAGACAGTAGTTTTATAAAAGTTGGACTTGTTCCTATGTCAGAAGGATATAGTCGTATCATTAATCAGTTTAATAACCAACCCTCTAAAGAGAACTATAAATCTATTGTAAACAGTTGCATTAATTGCCATATTAGTATGTGCCCAGGACCTTTGGAGAGAATTGATAATTTGATTCTTAGGTAACATGAGAAAAAAATAATTCAGATTTCTGAATAAAAACACAAAGAACATTTACTTTTTACCCCCTTTAGTTAACATAATTAGATTAGTTAAAAATTTGGTAATAAAAAATTTACTAGGTTATTTATCAAAAAAAAATATTCTGTATAGTTTTTTTTAAAAAAAGCTATACAGAATAAAAAAAGTTTATAACTTTGCACATATTAACCATAAAAATTAAAAGTATGTTTTTAGACGCAACACAAATAATCAAACCAAACGATTATATCGCTTTTACATTTTTCATAGGCTATATCGCGATGTTAGCCGCTTCAGTTTTCTTCTTTATTGAAAGAGGAAGTGTCGATAAAAAATGGAAAATGTCTTTACTAGTATCAGCATTAATTACTGGTATAGCCGCTGTACATTATTACTATATGAGAGACTATTATCTAGGTACCGGTGATTCTCCTACATTCTTTAGGTATGTTGATTGGATATTAACTGTACCTTTAATGTGTGTAGAGTTTTATTTGTTAACAAAACTTGCTGGAGCAAAGAAATCTTTATTGTGGAAACTGATATTGGCTTCAACTTGGATGTTAGTATGTGGGTACATAGGCGAAGCATTTGTTACAGAACAACCAATTGAGGCACAAAGGGGATGGTCTGTACAATGGGGTGTTTTATCAACTCTAGGATATTTATACATTGCATATACAGTATGGTTTGGTGAAGTAGCTAATTTAGCAGAAGCAAGTAAATCGGAGGTAATTAAGAAAGGCGTTCGTTATCTGGCTTGGTTTGTATTAGTTGGGTGGGCTATATATCCAATTGGATACATGTGCATGCCAGGTGGATGGTTAAGTGCATATATGTCATCTGAAAATATTGATGTTTGGTATAATTTAGCTGACGCCATAAATAAAATAGGTTTTGGTTTAGTTGTCTACACAATTGCTGTAGGTGAAACTAATAAGGTAGAAGCGTAAAATACTCATTCATTAAATCCAGGGAGTGGTTTTTAAAAACTACTCCCTTTTTTATGAACAAGTTTTCCTTTATATACTTAGTTTTTATATATCTGTTATTCGCAGTTTACACCTATTTTGGTGAAATTAACTTTGAGTATCAAATAATAGGATGTTTTCTTTTAATTTTATTATTTGGAATACCTCATGGAGCCATAGATCATATTGTCTACAAGACACAAAATAATATCTCAAATTTAAAATTCTTCTCGTTTTACCTTTCACTAATAATTTTATATACTGTAAGTTGGTTTATTTTTCCTAAATGGTGTTTAATTATGTTTTTACTGTTATCAGCTTATCATTTTGGAGAGTCCCAATTTTCTGAATTTAAATTTAATTCAATTCCAAAGAAACTAACTTCTATTTTTTGCGGCATTATTATTATCTCTTCACTAATTTACTATAACCAAACTGAGCTTGTAAAACTGTCTAATATGTATATAGACACTCAAATTTTTACGTCCATTTTTAAAAGTTATTTTATAGAAATTTCATTTTTTTCTTCTAGTGTTTTGTTTCTATTATTAATATTATTTGAGTTTCTTTTTCATAGTAACAAACTAGATGATTTATTTACAATATTGTTTGAGATGATACTAATACATGTAACATTTTATCTCTTTTCGGTTTTAATTGGATTTACTTTATATTTTATTTTCCTACATTCTTTAAAAGTTTTAAAGCAGGAATATCAATTTTTAAAAAAGAATACCGGTAAATTGAGACCAACAGAGTTTGTTAAAATGTTGCTTCCGTTTACTGGATTGTCTATATTGTTTTTAACAATTTTTTATATTGGTATAGTGATAGGCATCATCAATATTTCAACCTTTTTATTTTTGATTATAGGGATATCTGTAATTACTCTACCACACGTATTCATAATGGCTAATTTTTACAATAGTAAAGTTCAGTAACCTTCTGTTATTTGTAAAATTATTTCAATTAAAGATTTCTTTTTTGGTTTATTGTACAATAATTCTTGCCTTCATTCCGGGAAGATGTGGCTGGCACACATAAAAGTAAGTTCCTATAGTTTCCGGAACAAAATATCCTGACTGCCCATAGTCTATGTTAAACCCTCCATCTAGTGGAGTTCCTCCATTGTTCTGATAAGTAGTTTCACTTACTTGAACTGCATTATGAGAAGGGGTAAGTATAAAAAAAACTGTATCTCCAATATCACAGTAAATTAGATCGGGAATAAAGTCAAGACCCTGAGTTGTAACTGTATTTCCTGTCTCTATTGGGTCAGATATATTGTTTGATTTTTCACAAGATAAGAATAAAGTTACCAGTGTAAAATATATTATATTTTTTTTCATGTTATTTAATGTTTGTTTGATTTTTTATCTCAATTATTTTTTCTTCTATTTTGCTAGCTTCAAATGTATACTTGTCACTTAAAGTTCTATTTGTTTTAGAAGCTATAAACGCTTTATTTAATAGATCTTTGTGTTGTTCTTGCAATTTTTCTAGTTTAGTTTTAGATTTAAATAGGTTTTTAAAAAAATTCATTTTGTTATTTTTTTATTAAGTTTTTTATGTAAACATATTCCTTAATATTAAACTAGAAAGGGTTAGTAGCCCATACATTTAATTCGTTAATCATACCTCTATCATCCATTTCAAGCGCCGAAATAATAGTATGTGATATTTCTTTTGGAGTTAGTTTATTATAGATTTCATTTCTTTCAACCCTTTCTTGGTTTCCAAATGCTGTTGTTACTTCACTTGGATTGACTTGTGTAACCCTTATATTATATGGACGTAACTCAGATTGCCAACACTGCGTTAAGCACCTGACAGCAAACTTAGAAGATGCGTAAATACTACCATTTTGATATCCCTTTAAACTTGCGGTTGAACCAATGTTGATAATTGTGCCTGATTTTTGTTTTTTCATTACTGGTGTAATTTCTTTTGTAAATAACGCAAGTCCAAACACATTAACATTAAAAACTTTTAAAAAATCATTAATATTTAGATCCTCTAAAGAGGATCTAACTCCTATACCAGCATTATTAATTAAAACATCAACTTTATTATCTAAAATTTGTAAACATTTTTGTGTGTTTTTCTTAATGTTTTCTATATCTCCAATATCAAATTCGATTACTTTTATTTTATCGTTATTAAAAGAATTCCTTAGTCTTTCAATTGATCTTCCTGTAATTAAAACATTTGCTCCCTTTTTCAATAAAGACTTTGCTGTTTCTTTACCTATTCCTAAGCTTCCTCCCGTTAAAATTATATTTTTATCTTTTAAATTCATTTTAAATCTATTGTAAAACTATTTTTTTATTAAGTAACCCATTTTTTGAATCTAACTCTAATATATATATACCCTTAGAATATTCGATTAAATTAAATGAAGTAGAATACTCACCTTCATATTCTTCTAAATTCTCTTTAAATAAAATCTCTCCTAATAAATTCACCACTCTTAATTCAATATTTTGTTTTACTTCAGATGTGAATGTCACATTGAATATGTCTCTAGATGGATTAGGA
>CEOV01110362.1_pt1 | contig 15951 bp, 17 predicted proteins | sample 530631 | NCBI WGS metagenome assembly CEOV01 (sample SAMEA2620756, study PRJEB7988) | marine metagenome | isolation source: saline water (ENVO:00002010), including
AGTTCAGAGATATTAACCTTTTGTCCATCATTTCTCAACTGATTTGCCCTTCTATTAACTCGCTCTGATAAATCTGCAGTTAGGTAAATTTTAACTTTAGAGTCGGGAAATAATTTTGAGGACATATCTCTTCCTTCAGCAACTAAACCCGGCATTTTTCTATATTGTTTTTGAATTTGCATTAATTGTTCTCTTACTTCACTTTTTTGTGATAATTGAGAGGATAAAATAGTAAGCTCCTTTCCTCTAATAGCACTAGTTATATCCTTCCCATCAAATACAATGTTCTCACTTGCAGAATCATATGTATGTTCAATCCTTGAGAATCCATCAGATATGTTTTCAATATCTTGATTATGAAGAAATGCAAAACATCTATACAACAAACCACTATCCAAGTAATTCCAATTAAGTTTTAAAGCTAGTGCCTTGGCTATTGTTCCTTTGCCTGATCCAGAAGGACCATCAATTGTTACTATTGGTACCATTTCTTTATTAAATTAAAAAATCTAGGAAATGAGGTTTCCACACATTCTATATCATCAAATTCAACTTTTTTTCCATTTTTTAAAGAAGCAATCATAAAGCTCATTGCCATTCTATGATCACCGCCAGTTTTAATTTTTACTATCCCCATTTTCTTATCTTCAGCAGGTTCTATTTCAAAACCATCATCGAATTCTTTAATGCCAATATCTGGATTAAAGCTTCTAATATTCGATAACAGCAAACTTATCCTATCAGATTCTTTATATCTTAGTTCTTTTGCATCTCTAACTATAGTTTTACCTTTTGCAAACATAGCTAAAATAGCGATTAGTGGTATCTCATCAATTAAATTAGGAATTCTATCTCCATTTATTGTTGTGCCCTTTAATTTATCTTTACAAAAAACAGTTAAGTCAGCTCTTGGCTCATTAGATGCAACCGAGTGATTTTTAACCTGAATCATAGCCCCCATATCTCGAAGCACTTGCAGAAAATCTACTCTTGTCCTATTTACCCCAACATTTTCAACTTGATTCGTTTTATTTGAGAGGATATTTGCAGCCATTAAATATGCAGCAGAGGAAAAGTCTCCAGGAATATCTATAAATTTTTTTACAATTTCTTTCTTACCATTGAAAATTATTCTGTTACCTTCTTTTCTTATATCTGCTTCACATTCTTCAAGCATTCTCTCGGTATGATCTCTAGAAGGTATATTCTCTATAATTTCAATTTTAGTTTTTGATGATAATGCTGCCAAAAGAAGGCAAGATTTTATTTGAGCGCTAGGAATCTTAAGTTCATAAGTAAATTTTGCTTGCAAATTTGATGGATTAATTTTTATTGGGGAGTATTTCTGATTTGTAAGCTCAATATCTGCCCCCCACTCTTTTAAAGGTTCAGCAATTCTATCCATTGGTCTTTTAGATAATGATTTATCACCAATTAAGGTGCATTCTTTTCCGAAACCAGCTATATAGCCTGCAAGCAATCTCATACCTGTTCCAGAATTACCAAGATTAAGTGTTGAATCTTTGTGATAATCTGCAAATTCCTCTGCTGCGATAAGAGTGTTTCTAATATCTTCTCCTATATTGGATTTGTCAAAATCTAAACCAAGAACAGCACACCTTTGTGCAATAGATTTATCTATTGGTATAACACTCACGATAATTTTTTCTTTATTTTTTCTTTTAAAGAATCAATATTGGATTTATTGTCAGAAAATATTTCATCCCATAGATTTTTATCTGAATCTGATAGTCGTAAAATCTCTTTTAGACTTTCTCCAGAGTATTTATCAAAATCAATATTACTTTCTTCAAGAATTTCTCTATAAATAAAGCTCAAGTAATGTGGAAAATGACTAAGATAGGCATAAATTCTATTATGCTCATCAAGATTTAGTTCAGTTGTTCTTGCGCCTAAAAACTCCCAAAATTGTTTTATTGAATCTACTAACTCTTGCTTAGCTCCCTTTATCAAAATAACTTCTTTATTTCGAAAAAGATTAATTTCTGCATTTTTAGGTCCTGTCTTATGACTTCCACATATTGGATGAGATGAAATAAAATTTCTTGGTAAATTTTTATCAATTAAAAATTCCTTTGAGCTAGAAATATCGGTTATAACCGCTGTGGGAAATTTTTTTGAAAAATTAAAAATATGATCTAATGTTTGTTTTTGTCTAGAACAGATAATTATTAAATCAAAATCTTCATTTACTTCATTAATGTCTTTATAAAGATTCTTATATAGATTCAAATTTTTAAGTGCGTCCAGATAGTCTAAATCCTTTTCCACACAAGAAATATCGTCAGATTTTGATGCTAGAGCAATTGAAGTGCCCATAAATCCTGAGCCAACTATTAAAGTTTTTTTAATCATGTGATTTTTGTTGTTTGAGTGAAGTCTTCATTATTTCAAGAAATATAGACTTTAAGTCTTCTTTCGGATAAATAAGAGCTAATTCATCAATTTTTTTTAATATTTCACTTTCTCTAGACTCATCAAAAAGATTTTTATCCATTCTTTTTTTAACCTTTCCTATTTCTAAGGAAAGGTTCAAACGAGACTCTAATAAAGAGATTAATTCTGAATCAATTGAATCAATTTCTTCTCGAATAAATAGTAAAGCTTTTTCATCATCCATATTTCGCTTCAAATGATCTCATAAAATCTACCAATGATTCAACTGCATCCATAGGTAATGAATTATAAATGCTAGCCCTCATACCTCCTACAGTTCTGTGACCTTTAAGATACTTTAAACCTTCCGCATCAGATTCTTCTAAGAACTTACTATCAAGATCTGGATTAGAAAGAGTAAATACAACATTACATATTGATCGTTGTTCTTTACTTACCGGATTAATATAAAAATCTGAACTATCAATAAAAGAATATAGAAGGTCAGATTTTTTAATACTTCTATCTTCCATTTTCTTAATTCCTCCTTCTTTTGTATACCAATCAAACATTTTGCCTGCTACATACCAACCAAAAGTATTGGGTGTATTAAGCATTGATTTTTCTGATGCATGCGCATCATATCTCAAAATATTAGGAAGTTCAGGTTTTGATTTAGAAATTAATTCTTTCTTTGCTATTACTAGTGTTATGCCTGCAGGACCAAAATTCTTTTGAGCACAAGCGTAAATAAAATCATATTTAGATACATCTATATCTTCAGAAAAAAGACATGATGACATATCAACAAAAACAAAATTTTTAAAATTAGGCTCTTCTTTTATTTGAATACCTTGTATTGTCTCATTTTTACAATAGTGAATGATTGAAGAATTATCATTTATATTCCATTTATCTAAATGATCAATTTCAGTAAAATTATTTTTCTTTGAAGAGGTGCATATATTTAATTTGCATATCTTGCTAGCTTCTTTTATTGCTTTTGATGACCATGATCCAATCTCTGCATAATTTGCTATATCACCTAAATAAGAAAAATTTAAAGGAATCATAGAAAATTGAAGGGTAGCTCCTCCTTGTAAGAAAAGCACATCATAATTTTCAGGTACTGATAATAAATTTCTGACAGTCGTTTCACTTTTTTCAGCTATGTCGACAAAGATTTTATCTCTATGACTGATTTCAATTATTGAAGATCCAATATTTTTATAATTAATAAGTTCTTCTTTAATTGATTCTAAAACTTCAAGGGGGAGTGTAGCTGGTCCAGCACTAAAATTATGAACTCTATTCTTCATCGAGACTTTCTTTGAAGCCTACGGCATCTACAAGTTTTTCATTCTCTCTGGTTGAAACAACTTTGACACCTTGTGTATTTCTTCCTATAACGCTAATTTGATCAACTTGAGTTCTTATTAATGTGCCTCTATTACCAATTAACATTACTTCATCCCCATCTAAAACTTGAACTGCTGCAACCATCATTCCATTTCTTTCAGATGTGTTTAGGGCGATTACTCCTTTACCGCCCCTTTTTTGTCCACCAAATTCTGAAATATTAGTTCTTTTTCCGTAACCATTCTCACTAAGTGTTAGCAAATTAGATTCTGGATTTACTTTGATAATTGAAATGACATTATCTTCTTTTGCGATATTCATTCCCTTAACACCTCTTGTTGATCTGCCCATTGGCCTCACATCAGTTTCTTTGAATCTTATTGCTTTGCCTGATCTGGAAGCAAGACATACTTCATCTTTTCCATCAGTGATTATAGTTCCTATAAGTTTATCTCCTTCATCAAGATTTATTGCTTTTAATCCAGGGGCATATCTTTTTTCAAAAGCTGTAAGAGCCGTTTTCTTAACTATTCCATTTTTTGTTGCCATTAAAATAAAGTGGCCATCTTTATATTCATCGACAGGCAGAAAAGAAGTGACTTTTTCGTCTTCATCTAGGGGTAAAACATTTGAAATTGGTCTTCCCTTTGCTGTTCTTCCCATAATTGGCAATTTATATATCTCCAACCAATGAACTTTTCCTTTTGTTGTAAAGCATAGAACCTGAACATGAGTATTAAGAACAAGAACTTGTTTAATAAAATCCTCCTCTCTTAATGCAGAAGCTGTTTTGCCAACACCACCCCTTCTTTGTGATCTATATTCAGCTAATTGTTGTGTTTTAACGAAACCATTATTAGAAATAGTGAAGACTCTTTCTTCTTCTGGAATTAGATCTGCATCATCGATGGTTAATCTTTTTTCAATTATCTCAGTTCGTCTTTCATCACCAAAAGTATCTTTAATTTCTATTAGTTCTTCTTTAACAACTTTGGTAAGCCTTTTGTCATTTGAAAGTATTTCTTGTAACTCTTTAATCTGTTTAACTAGCTCTTCATATTCTTCATTTAATTTATCGGTTTCAAGTGCAGTTAGTCTACTTAACCTTAACTCAAGTATTGCTTTTGCTTGCACAAGTGAAAGTTTATATTTCGACCCTTTAATTCCAAAACCTTCCTCTAAGCCTTCTGGTTTGCAGATATCTGGATCAGCAACTTTATCAAGTAATGGTTTTATTGTTTTTGCTGACCAATCTATTTCGCAAAGTTTTTCTGCAGCAACTTTTGAATTTTCGGATTTCTTAATTATTTCTATAACTTCATCAATATTAGCAATTGCAACAATAAGACCTTCAACTACATGACCTCTTTCTTTTGCTTGTTTTAATTCATATAGAGATCTATTTGTAATAACTTCTTTTCTATGATCAAGAAAAATATTTAAGAGCTGTTCTAAATTGCATAATTGAGGCTTATTATTTACGAGAACAACATTATTTATACCGAATACCTGTTCAAGTTGAGTATTTTTAATCAGATTATTTAAAACTACTTCAGCGACTTCACCTTTCTTTAACTCAATAACAACTCTCATGCCATCTTTATCAGATTCATCTCTAATTTCCCCTATGCCTTCAAGTTTCTTATCCTTAACCAATTCAGCAATTCTCTCTAACATTTTGGCTTTGTTAACCATAAAAGGTATTTCTGTAACAATAATTGCTTCTTTGTTGCCCTTTATCTCCTCTATGGATGTTTTTCCCCTAACATATACTTTCCCTTGGCCAGTTTTATATGCTTGCTCAATACCATCTATGCCAGTAATTATTCCTCCTAGAGGAAAATCTGGTCCTTTTACAATTTTTATTAAATCATCAACAGTTGCATTTGGATTATCAAGTATATGTAAACATGCATCTATTACTTCTGTAAGATTATGAGGAGGAATATTTGTAGCCATACCAACCGCAATACCTGACGAACCATTTACTAATAAATTTGGAATTCGGGTAGGCAAAACATCAGGAATATCTTCCGTACCATCATAGTTTGGTGAATAAGACACTGTTTCTTTTTCAATGTCCGCTAAAATCTGATCCGTGATTTTCTGCATTCTAATTTCTGTATATCGCATGGCTGCTGCAGAATCTCCATCAATACTTCCAAAATTACCTTGGCCTTCTATTAATGGATACCTTAAAGAAAAATCTTGAGTCATTCTAACAATTGCATCATATACAGCACTGTCTCCATGAGGATGATATTTACCAATGACATCACCAACTACTCTTGCTGATTTCTTATTAGGTTTATTGTGAGTATTTGAAAGCTTATGCATTGCATAAAGTATCCTTCTGTGGACAGGCTTCATTCCATCTCTGGCATCTGGTAATGCACGTCCTATAATGACGCTCATAGCATAGTCCAAATAGGACTTTTTTAGCTCATCTTTTATATCAACAGAAAGGACTTCTTTAGCAAACTCTTGCACTGTCATATTTTATCACAGCAATCAGCTGTAATCCTCATTATTCCTTAAATTCTGAGACTAATTTAGCAATACTTTCTTTAGCATCACCAAATAACATTCGGGCATTTTCTTTGAAGAATAATGGGTTCTGAACTCCAGCAAAACCTGATGACATAGATCGCTTTAAAACTATTACTGTTTTGGCTCGATGAGTTTCGATAATTGGCATTCCATAAATTGGACTTCCAGGCTGTTCAGTTGCTGATGGATTAACAACATCATTAGCTCCTATTACAATCACAACATCAATAGTTTCCATCGTTGGATTAACGTCTTTTGGTTCTAACAAATTGTCATAAGAAACATTAGCTTCAGCTAGTAGGACGTTCATATGGCCAGGCATCCTTCCTGCAACAGGGTGTATGCCAAAAGATACTTCACAACTATTTTCTTCTAAAAGATCACTAAGTTCTTTAACCACATGCTGAGCTTGTGCTACTGCCATTCCATAGCCTGGCACAATTAGCACAGATCTTGCTGCTTCCATAATTAAATATGTATCCTCCGCTGATATAGGTTTTGTGTCACCCGTTATTTCATTTGCTGAACCAGAATCTGATGCATAACCAACGAAGAAAATATTATAAAGATCTCTATTCATTGATTTGGCCATTATTAAGGTCAAAACAAGACCGGAAGCTCCCACCAAACAGCCTGCAACTATTAGAGCAGTATTTGATAAGAGTACTCCAGCTAAAGCAGCAGCTACACCTGACAATGAGTTTAATAATGATATTACAACTGGCATATCTCCACCGCCAATAGGAAATACAAAAGTTAACCCAGCTAGTAATGAAGCAATTAAGAAAGCAATAAAAACTATTTGTATTAATTCAAAATCAACAACAAAAATTCCTGCTGAACTCAATACAACTTGCCCAATAGCTATTAAAACAAAGAAGCAAATAAATATTAATAACCATCTAGAAATACTATTAACTAGATTACTAGATCCTTTTAGGATCTCGGATAGTTTTAAAAAAGCAACCAAACTACCAGAAAATGTAACTCCACCAATAAAAACAGTCATATAAGTTAGAATTAAAATAAAGGATGCGTTTGACTGGTTTATAAATTGTGACCAAGCAAGGAAAAATGATGAAAGTCCTCCAAAACCATTAAATAAGGCAACCATCTCAGGAATAGAAGTCATTTTTACTTTTAATGCAAATAAAGAACCTATCCCCGCTCCTATTATCATTGCTATAAGAATTAAATATGGATCGATAACTTTTATTAGAGTAACAAGTACTGCAATCAACATTCCAATAGAAGAAACAAGATTTCCTCGAGCAGCAGTATCTTCTTTACTCAACATTTTTAAGCCAAAAATGAAAAGTGTTGCAGCGACTATATAGCCAAGCTCTTGTAGAAAAATAAAATCCATTATTTCTTTTTAAACATCCTTAACATTCTGTTAGTAACTAAGTAACCACCGAAGACATTGATTGAAGCGAAAACAATAGCAGAAAATGCTAGAATCATTTGTAAGTCACTTCCTGTTTCAAGAGCAAGAGCGCCAACTAGCGTAATACCACTTATTGCATTAGCTCCAGACATAAGTGGAGTATGTAAAGTGCTAGGTATTTTGGATATCAGTTCAAGTCCTAGAAAAATTGCTAGAACCAAAATAAAAAATAAGAGTAAAAATATCTCCATCAAAAACCTTCTTTTATTTCACCTTTATTAACTAAAGTTGCAGATTTAATAATTTCATCGTCCATATCTAGATTCATTGAAGATTGATCTTGATCATAAAATTCTAGAACAAAATTAATTAGATTATTGCTGAGAGCATAAGATGCGTGATTTGCAACAAAAGATGGAAGATTGCTATAGCCAATAACTTTTACTCCATCTATATTTTGTATTGAGTCTTTTTTTGATCCTTCTACATTGCCACCAGATTCTACAGCCATATCAAAAATTACACTTCCAGGTTTCATTTTTTTAATTGTATGTGTATCAATTATTTTCGGCGCAGGTTTACCAAATATCTGTGCAGTAGTAATTACAATATCTGATTTTACACAAACATCACTTTGAATTTCTTTCTGTTTTTTTATTTGCTCTGGAGTTAACTCTTTAGCATAGCCTTGTTCAGTTTGACCAGTATCGCCTAAATCAATCTTTACAAATTTTGCTCCTAATGATCTAACTTGTTCTTCGACTGTAGGTCTAGTATCAAAGGCTTGAACTTTCGCTCCTAATCTTTTCGCCGTTGCTATCGCTTGCAAACCTGCCACTCCAACCCCTATTACAAAAACAGTTGCTGGTCTTAGTGTTCCTGCTGCTGTCATCATCATAGGCAGTGCTGAGCTAAGGTTTTTGGCTGACTCTATAACTGCAACATAACCTCCTAAATTAGATTGGCTGCTTAAAACATCCATTTTTTGTGCTCTGGTTATTCTAGGAATAAATTCCATACTTATTGCAGTAATATCATTCTGCGCAAAATGATGGAATTGTTCTCTATTAGAAAAGGGTTCAAGTAAACCTACAAAAACAGATCCTTTTTTCAAAGAATTAATTTCGTCCTCGAATATAGGAGTAGATGAAAATAATATATCTGACTTTCTTAAACAATCCTCACGAGAAGTTGCTTTTGCACCAACATTAGCCATTTCTTCATCAGTAATATCGATCCCTTTACCAAGCCCACTTTCAAAAATAACTTCTATACCTATATCTAATAAAGGTTTTATGCTCTCAGGGTGAAGTGTGGTTCTTTTATCCTCTTCATTTTTTGGTGATATAGCCCCTAAAATCATAGAATTTAAATATTTAATTGGTTCTTAGATATACTTTAACTTATGAATAACTTTGATCAACAAGAATTAGATAAATTTTCTAAGTTAGCTGACGAATGGTGGAACCCAAATGGTAAATTTAAACCACTTCATTTAATTAATCCTCTTCGTGTTAGTTATATAGAAAATAAGGTGCAACTCAAAGGTTTAGATATTCTTGATATAGGTTGTGGAGGTGGTATTTTGTCTGAAGCTCTATCCCAAAAAGGAGCTAATGTAACAGCAATAGATCTAGCCGATGGGCCTTTAGAGGTTGCTAAGATAAGACAGAAACAATCTAAACTTGATATTAAATATAAAAAAATGAGTACTTCGGAACTAGTTAATGAAGGTCATAAATATGATGTAATAACTTGTCTTGAAATGCTAGAACATGTACCTGATCCAGCTGAAATTGTAAAAGATTGTGCTGATCTAACTAAAAGTGGGGGTCATTTGTTTTTTTCAACAATAAATAGAAATTTAAAATCGTTTGTTTTTGCAATCCTTGGAGCAGAATATATTTTCAATATACTTCCGCAGGGCACACATGAATTTGAAAAACTTATAAAACCATCTGAATTAAAAAATTATGTTGATGCGGCCAAACTTGATTTTGAAGAAGTAAAAGGGATGTCTTATATACCTATTTTTGATATTGTAAAACTTACCGAAGATTCATCTGTTAATTACATAGTTCATGCAAGAAAAAAATAGTGCAGTTTTATTTGATTTAGATGGAACCCTTCTTAATTCAGGAAAAACATTCCATAAGATTGTAAATCTTTTAAAAAAAGAAAGAAGACAAGATGAAGTGCCTTTTGAAAAAGTTCGAAAATATTCTTCAAGAGGAGCAAGTTTAATATTAAAAAACTCATTTCCAGAAATAGATGATGATCAACTAGCAGATTTAAAAGAATCTTTTCTCAAAAAATACTTTGAATTAATGTTAAACGATATCTATATCTATGATGGTGTTATTGAGTTAATTGAATTTTTCAATTATCAGAGTATTTCATGGGGAATTGTTACTAATAAATCTGAAAAATATACAAGACCAATAATAGAAAAATTAGGATGGGATAAATTCACAAATGCAGTTATATGTCCTGAAGATATATCTAAAACAAAGCCTGATCCTGAGGGGATTATTAAAGCATTAGATATTCTTAATGCTTTGAATTCAGAATCATATTATGTAGGAGATCATATAAGAGATATAGAAACTGGAAAAAATGCTAATGTTAGAACTGTTGCATGTACTTATGGTTTTCATGAAACTGATCCTAATTCTTGGCAAGCAGACTATATAATTAATAAACCTATTGAATTAAAAAAAATAATACAGTGAAAGTACCAAGCTTCCAGCCAACCAACAATCTATTAAAAGATAAAAAAATATTAATAACTGGAGCTGGTTCAGGGATTGGCAGGCAAGTTTCACTTGATGCTGCAAAGATGGGAGCTGATTTAATTTTATTGTCAAAAGACATAAGTAAACTTTATTCTCTTCAAGATGAAATATTAGAGAGGGAACTTTCTGAGCCGCTTATTGTTGAGCTCGATTTTCACAAAGCAAAAGAAAAGGATTACAAAACATTAGCTGAAAATCTCTATGAAAATTATGGCGAACTAAATGGTCTAGTACATATTGCCGGGATACTGGGATACTTATCTCCCTTAATGCATACATCTTTAATGCAGCTCAAAACAGTTATGCAAATTAATTTTGAAAGCAATTTTTTAATTACTCAACTAGCTCTTCCTCTTTTGCTAAAAGCATCCAATCCATCTGTAATCTTTACTTCATCTGGAGTGGGTAGAAAGGCTAGAGCATTTTGGACAAGTTACTCAATCTCAAAATTTGCTATTGAAGGTTTAATGCAAAGTTTGGCTGATGAATATGAAAATGAAATTAGAGTTAACTCCTATAATCCTGGACCTACTAGAACAACAATGAGAGCTCAAGCATTTCCAGCCGAAGATCCAATGTTATTAAAGACACCAGAAGATATTTCTTCTGACTATTTATGGCTACTTTCTGAAGAATGCAAACAAACTGGTATTATGTTTGATTATCATGAATGAATTAATCGAAGCACTAAAAAAAGGTATAGTTGTAATTACATTTAAAAAAATTGATACAGGAGAAATAAGAGTTATGCCATCTACACTTAATCGTAATTTCATTCCTGACAGTACTTCAATAATGAATATTTCAGCAGAAAGTGAAACTATAATGGTTTGGTCACTTGATAAAAATGCTTGGAGAGATATCAGGTCAAATACAATTATTGAATGGAAAGTAGATCATGAATAATTTAATAAAAACTTCTTTTTTATTTTTGATGTTACTTATTTCTCATAACCTTATAGCTAAAAGTTTTTCAGTCATGGCATTCAATGTTGAGAATATGTTTGATAATTTTGATGATCCAAATAAAGAAGATGAAACTTATTTGCCCGTTTCGATGAAAACATCACAAACACATATCAAAAACTGTAATAAATTGAGATATCAAAGATGGAGAGATGATTGTTTAGAAATGGACTGGAATGATGAGGTTATTGATTACAAACTTAATGCAACTGCAGAAGTTATTCTCTCTTATGGTACGCATGGTCCAGATATCATTGGTTTTCAAGAAATAGAGAACATTAAAATTCTTGAAAGACTTTTTAAGCTTTTAGAACCACATGGTTATAGATATTATGCTTTAGTTGAAGGGAATGATAAGCGAGGTATTGATAATGCTTTTATTTCTAAGTATGAAATACTCAGTACTCAATTGCATCAAATTAAATTTACTGGTGGCACAAAAGATCAAATAGGTGATACAAGACCAATTCTTGAGGGTGTATTTAAATTAGATGGCCATGATATCTCAATATTTAATGTTCATTTTCCTGCTCCTTATAACCCGAGGTTTATGAGGCAAGATGCATTCAATACTCTTAATGAACTTTCTAATAAAAACTCAAGGGTAAATATTGCTCTGGGAGATTTTAATGTAACTTCAGCTGAAGATGCTGAAGCAAACCTATATGGAAAATTTAATTCAGAATGGTATATCTCTCATTTGGATCAATGCAAGGAATGTATAGGTACTAATTATTATTTTCAAGAGGATAGATGGTCTTTTTTAGATGCAGTAATGCTTAAAAAGAATAGAAATTCCAAGTTCGTTGAAAATAGTGTAGTAGTTATCACAGCAGATATTCATACTAGAGATAACGGGAGCCCATTACGATTTAATGCTAAGGAGCTTTATGGTGTTTCAGATCACTTTCCAGTGGTCGCAGAAATTAAAATCTATTGAACCTTTAATAGATTTTGCAACTTTCTAACTTCGTTTTTTGAAAATTTTTTCCAACCACCTGGTTTAAGATTATCTGGCATAAAAATTGGACCATATCGCAATCTAATTAAACGATTTACTGTTAATTTTTGTGAACCCCAGATTTTTCTTACTTCTCTATTTTTTCCTGTAAATAAACAGACATAAAACCAGTGGTTCTTCGATTTTGAAGTCTTTTTTACTGCCACCACATCTGAAAATGAGGATTTTTCTCCATTAATATTTACACCTTTTGTGACATTTTCAATTTTTTTATCAGTAATATCTCCATAAACTCTGCATAGGTATTCCCTATCAATCTTGCTACTTGGGTGAGACAAGAAGTTTACAAAGTCTCCGTTATTAGAAAATACCAATAATCCGGAAGTATTAACATCAAGCCTTCCAACCATAATCCATTTTCCTTTTTTTCTTGAAGGTAGATGGCTAAAAACACTATCATTTTTTTCTGTTGGTACATTTGAACAAACTTGCCCAGTTGGTTTGTGATATATCAAGACTTCCGTTTCAGGATAAAGTTCAACAATATAATCTTCACCATCTAGGGTAAGTACATCATTATCTTTCACAAAATCAATATGCTTGGCTTTATTTCCATTGAGAAGAATTGTTTTTTCTTTAAATAAATTTTGAATGCTTCTTCTTGATGCAAATCCAATGTTTGCTAAATATTTTGAGAGTTTTTCTTTATGATTTTGGAGCTTCTTGCTCAATTGAATCGTCCTGTAATGTTAATTCTGGTGAAATATTTTCAATCTCAGGAAGATCTGGTAAGGCAGGTAACTCCGATAAATTTTTCATTGAAAAATCATCTAAAAACTTTTGAGTTGTTATAAATAGAGCAGGTCTTCCAGGTACATCACGATAGCCCTTTATTTTTATCCAGCCTTGATCTATCAATAACTTAATAATATTAGTCGCTACATTGACACCTCTAATATCTTCAATGTCGCCACGAGTAACTGGTTGCCTATAAGCAATTATTGAAAGTGTTTCTAAAGTTGCTCTTGAAAGCTTTAGCGGTTTAACTTCCCAAAGTTTTGCAATATCTTCAGAAGATTCATGGTTAATTTGAACTCTATAACCACTCGATACTTCAATTAAATCATAGGCTTTATCTTTATATTCATCCTGAAGTTGTTGGATTGAATTTATTACTTCAGATTCATCTTCTTTAGAATTTAAATTTAATAAATCATTTATATCTTCTAACGTCAGAGATCTATTCGATGCAAGAAAAAGCGCTTCAATTCTATCTTTTATCTTCATTAATGCACCACCTCCTCTGAATTTTTGAAATATATTTCTCCGTATTGTTCAGCTTGAACAATTTCAACATAACCTTTTCTATTTAGCTCTAATGCTGCAGTAAGAATTACAGATACAGCAAGCTTTGATTCTCCCTTCAATATAAGTTCAGGAAGGGAAATAAAATCTCTTTCTTTTAAACTATCCAGCAAAAGTTTTGATTTTGATTCAACAGTAATATTTTCTAAAGTTATTTTATGGCTCGTGAGCCTGTCCATTTCGTCAAGAAGATTTTTTAAAGCAAAGGATAAGTCATTTTTATCGTAATCAATTTTTGCTTTTGGAAGTTGAAATTCTGGAAGTTTTGCAGATGCTGGAAAAATATCTCTATCAATTCTTGGTAAAAGATCAATTTTTAAAGAAACTTCTTTGAATCTTTTATATTCCTGCAATCTTCTAATTAATTCTGCTTTTGGATCATTTTCTTCTTCTTCGCTATTCTCTTCTCTAGGTAAAAGAATTCTGGATTTTATTTCTGCTAGATAGGCAGCCATTGCAAGATAGTCACCAGCTAATTCATACTCAAAATCCTCCATCAGCTCAATATATGCTATGTATTGGTCTGTTATCTCCACTAAATTAACTTCTAAGATATCAAGGTTTTTTCTTTGAATAAGATATAACAAAAAGTCCATTGGCCCAGAAAAAACATCCAGAAGTAAAAGCAGTGCCTTTGGTGGCACATATAAATTTTCTGGAAGTTGGTCTACAGTAGACCCCTTAACTTTTGGTAATTTTATTTCATGCGCTGTTTGCATACACTAGATATTGTATATAAAAATAAAAATAAATACTAAATATTGTGTTTTTTGCTCATACCATTTTTTTTCTTAATACTTGCAAAGTTTGAGAGAAAGTTGATGTCTAATAATGTAAAATTGTCTGTCCGACCATTTAAACATGATGTACATAACTGACAATAGCAGAATTCTTTCCCGTGAGGAGTTGCCTACACCTGAAGAAGTTATAAATGAGGTCCCATTAGATAAAGAATCTTCAAAATTAGTCTTTGGTGCAAGACGGAACATAAGCAGAATTCTTCATGGCCTAGATGACAGAATAATTGCTGTTGTCGGTCCTTGTTCAATTCATGATCCTAAATCAGCAATTGAGTATGCAAAACTCCTAAAAAATTTCTCATCTGAAGTCGAAGAAGAAGTCTTGATTGTAATGAGGGTATATTTTGAAAAACCAAGAACTACAATTGGATGGAAAGGTTTAATAAATGATCCAAGATTAGATAATTCTTTTAAAATTAATGAAGGTTTAAGAGTTGCAAGAAAATTGCTCAAAGATATTTCTAATATTGGATTACCAACAGGAACAGAATTTTTAGATTTAATTTCACCTCAATATATCTCAGATTTAATAAGTTGGGGGGCAATAGGTGCAAGAACAGCTGAAAGTCAAGTTCATAGAGAACTTACATCTGGTCTATCTTGTCCAATAGGGATAAAAAATTCGACAAATGGCGATTTTAAGGTTGCTGTTGATGCTATGAAATCTGCTAAGTATCAACATGTTTTCTTGGGAACAACGAAACAAGGTAAAGTTGCAATATTTAAAACCTCTGGGAACGACGATACTCATATTATTTTACGTGGAGGAGAAAAACCAAATTATGAACCTTTAGATGTTGAACTTTGCATTTCTAAACTCAAAGATGAAAAGGCAAATATGAATTTAATGATTGATTTTAGTCATGGTAATAGCCAAAAAAACCATGAAAATCAGAAAATAGTATGTAAATCAGTTGCACAACAAATTGAAAAAGGGAATAAACATATCACAGGAGTAATGATAGAGAGCCATTTGAAGGAAGGTAATCAAAAGATTTCAGATAATCTTGAATACGGCAAAAGCATCACAGATTCTTGTATTTGTTGGGAAGAAACAAAAGAACTCATTACAGAATTAGCAGAATCTGTTAAAAAAAGGAGAAGTTTTGAATAAAAGTTTTAAATTTGATAGAGAGGTGGCAGAATCTCTTGGTCTTGAGTCTGCAATAATACTCGATTGGATTAAAAGTAAAGAGGAAACGATAAAATTAATCGACGCTTTCAAAGCGTTTTCATTTTGGAATGAAACAGATCTAATGTCGTATTTAGTAAGGCTTGAACAAAAAAATCTAATTGGGCTAAATCTAGACAAAAAAATAATATCTAAAACAGCAAGTGCTAAAAAGAAAAATAGCGTTCAAATGAAAAAGA
>CEOV01050050.1_pt1 | contig 15808 bp, 15 predicted proteins | sample 530631 | NCBI WGS metagenome assembly CEOV01 (sample SAMEA2620756, study PRJEB7988) | marine metagenome | isolation source: saline water (ENVO:00002010), including
GTTAATTATCGGATCCTGAGACGATGATAATTTGAGACTCTCATTAGCGTTTATGCTCATTAAAAATACTAATCCCCCGCCAATCTTCTTAGGTTTTTGTTTAACATGTGCCTTTAGCCCTGTCTCTTCAAAAACCTCCCTAATTATCGCCTCTTCGTAGCTTTCTTCCTCTTTAATGTGGCCTCCGGGCAACTCCCAACCACGAAATTTATGATCTACCATTACCCATTTACCTGTTCCTGAAAAATCATCTAATGGTATCTCTTCGGTTGTGATTAGTGCGAAAACATAGCTAATATCATTCATTCAACAAACCCTCTTTACAAATTTCAAAATATTTTCTTGCCCAAATTTCTCCTTCGGAAATTAGTGATCTTGCCATAAAAAAACCCTCTTGAAATTCATTATGATCTACTAATTCTTTTAATTTTAGTTCTAAATTATCTAATTTCGGAGTTTCTGTTTGTACTGAAAAATCGGTTCTATGTATTTTTGAAGCTAAATCTCTTAATCTATTGTGGAATGAAAAATATTCCCTTTTATCTGGTAAAAAGTCATGCTTGTTATCAAATTTATTATTTATGAAGGATGTAAGTCTAGATTTATTTTTATCTGTAGGTAAAAATTCTAAAACTTGATCATAACACATTAGCGCATCTTTGTATTCTCCAAGAGATTCATGATGTTTTCCTAATTCAATCCATAATTCAAAATTATCCGGTCTATGTGCTAATAACTTCGGCATCAACAAAGAAAATATCTCATCAAAATTATTTTTCCTTAATCTTTCAAGCCTTCTACCAAATATTATGTTCGATCTTCGATCTCTAAAATCCATTTTTTCACACCTTTCAATGAATTCACTTATATCAAATACTCCTGATTGAATGCCTTCCCACCAAATATCTGCATCTAATGGCTCTCTTTTTAATATCGAATTAAATAAATCTACACACGAGGGTAGAATGTTTATTTTTTTTAATTGAGTGATAAAATCTATATCCTTTCCTAAAACAGATAATAAATCTTCCAAGAGTGCATATATTCCACTTTCATCAGCCAATTTTAATTTAATTTTTAGCAAAAGTTCCCAATTTTGAAAATTGGTATAATCATACAATATTGATTGACGAGCACTTTGTTCTGCCCATTCAAGATTTTCATAATTATTTTCACTATCATTTAAACTAAGTTTGAAAAATTTATGGGATTGTGCCCTATGTCTATCTCCTAAACTTTTTTTGGGCATGAAGAAATTACTCTCAGCCAAACTCAATCTATTACCTACCTATAATTTACAAATTCGTTTTTATCAGAATTATAAGGCATTGTTGCATCAATACCAATTTTACTAGTAGTTCCATCTGGATATCTTGTAGGATCTAAGCTACTTCCTTTACGATTAGTAAAAATGTAATAATCTCTATCTGGCTGTGATCTGGTTAATACTGCCCATTCAACTTCATCCCCGTTGCTAATGTCAACATCACCATCCACGATTACCACTTTTTTCAGAGAGGGGTGGCCTGTAAATGCGGCATCTATTGCTTTCCTAGCATCATCTTTAGAATTTGGTTTAATTGATACAGTTGCTGACAACCACCCTGAACCTGCTTTCATCAATCTAACATCTATACATTCTGTAACTTTATTTACCTCTCTTTTAATTGTGGGGGTTCGTGGCAACCCCATCAATGTTTGATGTTCAATCCCCGCAGGTATCAAGGCGTGGAAGTAGGGGTTATTTCGATGATAAATTTTCTTTAATGAAACTATTGGCTGATCTCTAATTTTATCTCTGGTACCTGTTATGTCTACAAATGGTCCTTCTTTAGTATCTTCTAGTGAAATTTCCCCAATCATGACGAATTCTGCATGTGCAGGCACGAAAACACCATTTTCCATTTTTACCACTTCTAGATCTTTTCCATAACCTTCTTTGTGTAATGATGCGGCAACTCTAATCTCTTCGTTATCAAAATCAAATGAAATAGCTGCGCTAAGCAAAACAAATGGATCTGCTCCCATAACTATTGCGATTTTAGTCGTCTCCCCTTTCTCCCTATTTTTATGTGTAATCTTATGTAGGTGTCTTGGGACGATTCTTATCGCCATTTTATTTTCATTTAATACCAACATTCTATGGAAAGAAGCATTAGATACTCCCTCGTCCATAACAAAAACCATAGCAGAGGTTAGATATTTCCCCGCATCGATTGGAAAATATTGAGGGATTGGTAATTTTGATAAATCTACATCTTCGATACAATTTTCGAAAATACTAGCATTTTCTTTACTTATAACCAAAGGATCGATCGGATTATTTATGCCTTTACTGATTAGATCGGCGACTTCTTTTTCTTCAATGCCCAACGTACTCGCAATAACTGATATTTGACATATATCAAGTGCCATTCTGCAATTTATAGCGGATTGAAAACCATCTAAAATTACTGGTTTTTCGGAATGCTCTTTTGAGATACTAGGTAAATCATTAAAATTAGTTAATTTTCTCGAGTCTGAGCCCACACTTTTCAAGTGATCTCTGAAAGCCATGGTACACCTGAACACTAATTAGCGCTTCAAGGTTCGCACTATTTACGTAACAATTTAGTGAATGTCGATAATTAGTATTGCCGCTACGGATATAAAGGATAGGTTTGTGGGCGACCTGCTTCAAGGTGTATTCATGGGTCGTGGACTATTTGCAGGGCGTAAAATGAAAACGGATAGACAGAAGTTTAGGTGGAGCGATAGATACTACAAAAAACGTGTTTCTGGATCTAAGAAAAAACATGATCCATTAGGCGGTTCAACTCAGGCAAAAGGAATTGTTGTTGAAAAAGTTGGTATCGAAGCTAAACAACCAAATTCTGGAATAAGAAAGGCGGTAAAGATTTCCTTAATTAAAAGTGGAAATAAATTAACTGCATTTGCACCGGGAGACGGCGCAATTAGTTTTATTGACGAGCATGACGAGGTAATGGTAGAAGGTATTGGCGGAAGAATGGGTAGATCTTACGGAGATATACCTGGAGTTCGTTATAAAGTAATTCAAGTGAATGGCGTTAGCCTTGATGAAATGGTTAGAGGAAGAAAGGAAAAACCAGTAAGGTGAGGTGATTAATTGACTGATGAAGAAATTATTACTGAAGAGGAAACAGAAGAAGCAACCCCTGTAGATGATACACCTATAGCTGGCCTGGGGACATTAGTTTTTGGCAAATGGGACACATCAGAAATAATTTGTGCAGATCCAGGTTTATCAAAGTACATCAACTTGAAACAAGTAGGTACACCACACACTGGAGGAAAACACGCCAATACTTGGTTTGGGAAATCTAAATTATCTCTTTCTGAAAGGTATATTAACAATTTAATGAGAACTGGAAAATACACAGGAAAGAAACAAAGTGCAACTAAAGCATTCAAATCTGCTTTAGATGAAATTAATCAAAAAACCGATCAAAACCCTCTCCAAATATTTGTTGATGCAATAATTAATTCTGCACAGCGTGAAGAAATTACTCGGATACGTTTTGGTGCAGTATCTCAACCTAAAGCCGTAGACTCTTCACCAAGTAGGAGATTGGATACAGCAATAAGAAATCTTGCAAAGGGCGCTACACAAGGCACTTCCAAATCTAAAAGAAGTCTTAAAGATTGTATAGTTAATGAATTAATTAAAGCCAGTAATGGAGATGCAACATCTTTTGCAATCTCTAAGAAAGAAGAAATCGAAAGAATTGCCGCCTCGGCAAGATAATAAATTTAGGGGAATTCATACGTCGGATTTATGAACTCCATTTGAGTCGCACAATTATTAGACATATTGGTGTTGGAAATGGGAAGGAAAGAAGATAACATTAAGAGGGCAACAGAAGTAATGCATGAACTAGATCAAATACGTAATCTTTGTATTGCGGCGCACATTGATCATGGTAAAACCACACTATCTGATAATCTGATTGCTGGTGCAGGGATGATGAGTGAAGAACTAGCAGGAAAAAGTAGAGTTTTAGATTTTGACGAACAAGAAAGTGCCAGAGGAATTACAATCAATGCAGCTAGTGCTTCAATGGTTCATGCAGTAGAAGGAAATGATTTCTTAATAAATTTGATTGATACGCCTGGTCACGTTGATTTTGGGGGTGATGTTACAAGGGCCATGAGAGCTGTCGATGGTTGTTTTATTCTTACTTGTGCAGTAGAGGGAGCAATGCCTCAAACTGAAACTGTAGTTAGACAAGCCCTCAAAGAAAAAGTTAAACCAGTACTATTCATCAATAAAGTAGACCGTTTAATAAACGAATTACAAGTTACTCCAGAAGATATGATGGCTAGATTCCAAGATCAAATTACTAGAGTAAATACACTAATTAAACAATTTGCTCCTGATGAACACAAGAAAGATTGGCAGGTAAATGTCGCTGATGGTACGGTTGCATTTGGCTCAGCATACCACAACTGGGGTATCACTGTCCCATTCATGAAAAAATCCGGAATCAACTTTAAGGATATTTTTCAATATTGTAATGATGAGAATCAAAGAGAATTGGCTAAAAAAGCACCCGTGCATGAAGTTCTTCTAGATATGGCAGTTTCAGAATTGCCAAGCCCTAAACAGGCTCAATTATACAGAATTCCTAATATTTGGACGGGAGACCTAGAAAGCGAAATAGGTAAATCAATGCTTACATGCGACCCTAAAGGTGATTTGGCAATGATGATTACCAAAATCTGGATGGATCCTCATGCAGGCGAAGTTGCCGTAGGAAGGTTATATTCTGGTGCAATCAATCATGGAGAATCTGTATGGGCAATTGGTGCAGCAAAAGCTGAAAGGGTGCAACAAGTATCCATGATGGTAGGAGGAGATAGAATTCCAGTACCCTCTGTAGTGGCTGGAAATATTGCTGCAGTTACAGGAATACGTTCGGCAGCAGCTGGTGTTACTGTAGTCAGAGACCCTGAAACCACTCCCTTTGAGGCAATAAGGCATTATTCAGAACCAGTAGTTACAGTCGCCGTAGAGCCTAAAAATATGAAGGATTTACCTAAATTTATTGATGCTCTAAGATCATTGGCAAAGTCTGATGCATCGCTAGAAGTATCAACTAATCAAGAAACTGGTGAGGCATTACTTGCAGGTATGGGGGAGTTACATTTAGAAATCACAACATATAGAATAGAAGAGGAACAAGGAATTCAAGTAAAAGTTTCACCACCAATTGTAGTATATCGTGAATCTGTAGAAAGTAATAATCACGGACGTGCATTTGAAGGTAAGTCCCCAAATAGGCACAATAGATTTTATGTTGAAGTTGAGCCATTGCCAGAAGATGTAATCAAAGCATTAAGGAATGGAGAATTTGGTGACGGGACAGTACGACAAGGCGATCGTAAAGAAGTAGGAAACAAATTCTCTGAATATGGATTAGACAAAGATATGATGAGGAATATTTATTCAATAAACGGAACAAACGTCCTTATTAATGCAACCAAAGGTATCCAAAACTTGCATGAAACTCGTGAATTGATTATCGAGGCATTTAACGAGGTTTGTAAAAAAGGTCCTTTGGCTGAAGAACCTGTTATGGGGATGATGGTTAGACTCGTTGATGCTAAACTTCACGAGGATGCAATACACCGAGGACCTGCTCAAACAATCCCTGCGGTTAGAAATTCTATCAGGGGCGCAATGCTAAGAGCAAGGGCTGTAATGATGGAACCAATGCAAAAAACATTCGTTAGTGTGCCTAACAATTGGCTAGGTGGCGTGACAAGCGAAATAACACAGAGAAGAGGAATAATAGAAGATATGCCATCTGAAGGTGAGTCCACAACAGTGATTGGGACTTTACCAGTTGCCGAAACGTTCGGTTTTTCAAATGACATACGGGCGGCCAGCCAAGGAAGGGCCATTTGGAATTCTGAAAATAGAGGTTTTGATATGGTCCCACCACAACTAATTGAGAAAGTAATTGGAAGTATCAGGGAACGTAAAGGACTTAAAGCTGAAAAACCAACAGAATCATATTATACAGACTAATTGATTCGACTAATGTGATAATCTGTTAAATCAGATAATACTTTATGGGCATTATTTTTATTAAATTTTGTCAAACATTCTTTGGATATTCGATGAAATTTTTTAGCTAAGTCCATACAAAATTCAATACTACCGCTCTCATTTAAGTCTGAAATTGCAGAATCGATCATTTCTCTGCTTACTTCATTGCCTTTTCCCAAAACCAAGTTAAGATTTTCAAGTTTAGAACTATTTGAATTAATGGCATGTATAGTCATACAAGTCATTTTACCTTGGACCAAATCACTACCTATTGGTTTTCCTGAGGTTGATGAATCTGAAATTACATCTATCAAATCGTCAACAATTTGAAAACATAAACCTAAATTTAAACCCCATTTCCCTAACAACAAAATTTCCTCTTCTGAAGCATTTGATAAAATTCCTCCTATTTTAGCACATGCTTCGAACATCACTGCAGTTTTTCCTTCTATCATATGCAGATAATCTTCAATAGTTATATTTCGCCTATTCTCATTATCAATATCTAGTTGTTGACCTTCTGAAACTCTTCTTACCATTTCACCAATTATTTTTACTAAGACGGGTAATTTTTCTAGATCTATGGTATTTGAGGATGAAATCAATTCAAATGCAGTCGCTAACATTGCATCTCCGGCATTTATTGCTGTAGGTACATCAAATGCAACATGAACAGAAGGTCTTCCCCTTCTCACTAAATCATCATCCATAATATCGTCATGAATCAAAGTAAAATTGTGAATGATTTCTATTGCTGCACCAACTTCATAATGAGAATGCTTAGATTCTCCTAAAAGATCACCAACCAAATACGGCAATGAAGCCCTCAATCTTTTTCCACCACTTTCAATAAGATATAACATTGCGGACTGTAATTTTTCTTGATTACTTGTAGATAATGTATCGATTATTATTTTTTCTATAATTGGCGAATGTTCCTTAAGACTGGATAGTACTGATTCTGGCAGACTCAAATTAATTCCCCCTTATTTATTATTTGAAGATCATATTTTAAATAATCTTTAGAATCGTTTGGCCACCAATCTTTCAAGTATAAATTTATAATCGCTAAAAACCATGGTGCAATTATTTCGGGATTTTCATTGCAAAAAATTGTCAAATCTTCTTTAGAAAGCCATTTAATCTCTGAAACCTCGTTTGAATTAAGATTCAAATCTACTTTGAAATGAGTTGCGATAACATAATCTATCTCATGTTCAACCCAACCTGACTTAGCCTTAGCTTTATACTCAAACCTCCCAATTAAATTAAAATCGGATGGTTTCATATTTGATGTATCAATTCCTAGCTCCTGTGGCATTTTTCTTATAGCTGCCTTAGCAACACCTTCTACAATCCCAGATTCTAATTCACCATAATCAAATAATGGATGACTACAACAACTATTTGCCCAGTAACCAGGAAAGGTGATTTTATCGTCTGATCTTTTTTGAATTAACAATCTATTCTTATTATCAAAAATCAACACACTAAATGCTCTGTGCAAGATCCCCTCATCTCTATGTGCTTCGAATTTTGATACAGGACCTACGACCTCATCGTTAGAGTTAACTCTGATGCATGATTCTCCCATCATTTCTGATTGATTTGAATCATATTCACCTAATAATTCTCGTGATTTCATGTAGGCACCACTACCCGGAACATATCTTTGCATATAGATATTACAAAAAAAACATTAAGATTATGCAATTATACCTAATTTAAAAACTCTGTTCCAACATATTCTTCACCACTTATTGCCTTTAGAATCATTTCAACATTATTGCCGTTAATTATTGAGACTCTCGCACCTGTTTTATGACAATTTATTGCCCTTTTTAATTTCAAGGACATTCCTCCAGTAACATCATTTGGTATTTTTGTAGTCACAATTTCTTGATTATTGGGGTAAAATTCCCTAATCAAATTCCCTCCATTTGGTAGACTCGGGTCATCAATTAATCCCAAGGCGCCATCCATTGTGAAAATAACATGAGATGGTTTGAATACATTACAAATAATCTCACATAAATCATCTCCAGATAAAATCCCAAATTCCTTTTCTGTATTAGAATCTACAACATCTCCATAAGTGACTGGTACATAATCAACACTTGTTGTTCGGAAAAACTCTTCATCGAGTGTGTAATCTAAACCTAATCCAATTCCATTTTTATGTGGAGAATAACTTTTAGCATCTATAGAATAACTCGCTAGTCTAGATATTATTAATTTGTTAAGTATTTCCATATCGTTCCTTATCTCCACTATAGCCTTGTATTGATCATCAATAATTTCTAAAATTTTACCTTCGGATATTCTCCATTTTTTAGCTTTAATATGCCCATATCCACCTGCACCATGTACAATAATTACTTTCTTACCCATGTTTAAAATCTCAGATATCGTGTAAGATAGTTTATCAATGATTTCTAATTTCGCCGAACACTTTTCTGACTTGTTTGTAATCAAACTGCCACCAAATTTGATTAACACTAGGTTCTCGGACATTATACATGCGTCAATGCACAAACTAATATGCAATGTGGCTAGATAATGATAATGGTGGATTTAATGGGCGAAGATACTGATGTTGAAATGTTTATCAAATACTTGCAAGTACAACTCGAAGATACTATGGAAATTCTAGATTTACAAGCAAGACAATTAAGACAGTGGCAAATAGAGTCTGCCATCCAAGAAGGTTTGAAATTTTTGAATAATGTCGAAGAGAAAAGAAAATTAGGATTAAACGATATTTTTAAAGAAAGAGAGCCCGTTAGAATAATTAAAAAAAGAGAAAAGTCTGAAATTAAAAATTTTAACTCTGAAGAAAATTTAATCTGTCCTAAGTGCGATCATGAAATGACCGAAAATCTAGATTTCTGTGAATCTTGTGGTCACAAACTATAGTTCATTCTTCTTCCAAATTCTCTAAGACTTCCAATAATTCAGGATCGTCATTAGATACTTTGTAAAGATATTGAGGAGGGATTTCTTCTGTTAAAAATACTAATTTTCCAGCACGAAAAATCTCCACTCCGTCGGCAATAGCCCTAATTGCATCCACTTCTACAATTGAGGGTGAATTAATTCTTACACTACCTGCCTCAAAAGCTTTTGCAATTGATTTTGATAAGTGTACATGCCTTCGATCCCCACCCTTTATTCCTAATTTTATTATATCGTCAACTTCTTCTTTATCAACTGGATAAAATAATACTTCGGGAATATCGTCTGTCGGCAAATCTATTTCAATTTCAATACTATGACCATATGTAGCTCTCATTCTTTCTCCTTGAACTTCATATCTACCTTTTTCTTCAGTAGTGGCGACTGCCTCAAAATGCCACGGCTTCAACCAATGAAAATCTCTTCTTTGTGCTTTAATCCCGTCACATAACGATGATACATCTACCCAACCATTAATATCCATTTCAACACTGAATTTTTCTGGAGCGTGTCTTAAAACCAGGGCTAAAATTCTTCCTAATTTGTCAGATTCTCTATCACTCATTATGAATTTGCCTTCTTCATTACTTATTGGGCAATTAGAACCTTTGAAATATCCGTGTTTACTTTTTCTCAACATTAGTCAAGGCGACAAGGGTCTTATTCATAATCGATGCGGTCACAATCTTGCAACCGAGGGGTTCACAAACACCAATAGTTTCCGGTGGTTGTGACAACCCCCGTTATTGCAGGATTTCTAAGAACCCCATTTGCTAGAGCACACAAAGGATTTCTCAAAGAAATTAGACCCGATGATTTCTCTTCGAAAGTAGTAAAGGCTTTAATTTCCAAAAACCCATCATTATTAAATGATTTAGAGGATTTATTACTCGGTTGTGCATATCCAGAAGGTGAACAAGGGAACAATATTGCTAGAATAATTACCTATTTGTCTGACTTGCCAGAAAGTATTCCTGCATCTACAACAAATCGGCTATGCGGCTCCTCAATGCAAACAATACACATGGCATGCGGTTCAATTAGCATGGGTGCTGGAGATGTTTTTCTATGCGGAGGAGTTGAATCAATGACTAGGATAAAGAGAGGTGGTTTTAATTTCACTCCTAACAAAATTCTCCAAAATAAAAGTCCTGATGCTTATGTCTCAATGGGTTTAACTGCAGAAAATGTTTCAAAAAAATACAAAATAAATAGATATGATCAAGAAGTCTTTGCACTAGAAAGTCACAAGAAAGCCTCCAATGCATATGAAAAAGGACATATGGATTCAGAAATTGTTCCTATAACAACCAATGAAGGGGTGTTTTCAAAGGATGAATGTGTTAGAGAAAGTAGTAATTTAGACTCGATGGCGAAATTAAAACCTGCATTTCTTGAAAATGGCACCGTTACTGCTGCCACATCTTCACCTTTAACTGATGGTGCTGCATTTACAATTATTTGTTCTGAAGATTACGCATTAAAAAATAATATACAGCCATTGGCCAAAATAATCAGTACTTCTGTTACTGGGTGTAATCCCGAATTAATGGGCATGGGGCCTGTTAATTCTACCAAAAAAGTATTAAAAAGAGCCGGTTTAAATTTATCAGATATAGACGTTATAGAACTAAATGAAGCATTTGCGGCTCAATCATTGGCAGTAATTAAAGAGTTAGATCTTGATATTGAAAAAATAAATATTGATGGGGGTGCTCTTTCAATTGGACATCCTCTTGGGGCTAGTGGTACAAGAATTACTGGAAAAGCTTCTTCGATCCTTAATCGGATTGGTGGAGAATATGCGTTAGCAACAATGTGCATCGGTGGTGGTATGGGAATATCTACCATTTTACAAAATTATGAATAATTTTAATATAGATTTTAGATAAAAACAGATAGTCTCATAAAATTAATACCATTAAGGTCAGATATGGCAATTCGCAGAGGCCGCAAAGATGCAAAAGAAAATCTAGAAAACCACGAAGCAATAGATGATGCATTCGCTGAAAGAAGGGCGCTTTTAGAATCTGATGAATCTCAAGATATTCAAGAGTTCGTTGAAGATCCAAGAGAACAAGAAAGAATTAGAAAGGAATTAGAAGAAGGTGGAGAACTCCATAAAATGTTAGGTATCGAACAAAATTTATCCTCCGAACAAGAAGCTAGTTTACAAAGACTTGAAGATAAATGGATGAGTGGTTTACAGGGGACTTATAACGCTGCTGAAGAAGGCCGCAAGCCTCTAATGATATCTTTTGATGATGAGGACAACATTCAACATACTGACATAGGTAGTGTTACAATTCTTGGAAATAATTTTGACGGCGGCGAAGAAATACGTTTAGAATATCCAGGTAAGGGAACCGAATTCTACACTTTAGATTATGAAGACGAATCTGGTTGGAGGAAAGGAAGGGATAGAGAACACACCGCAAGAAATATCGCCTCAATAATCAATAAAAGAAGTTCTCTAGTACACGCATTTTCTGAATCAAATAAAATAATTTTTGAACTCAGAGATTCAAGTTTGAATCCTGATTCCTTAGTAATATTTGTTGATGACCCTGGAGGTCAAGACATGGTTGCTGAAAAACAAGGCGTAGGACTAGATTCAAGAGACATAACTTTACAAGATTATCAAGAAGTGGTTAAATTAGCACTTGCTGACGGAATAATCACCCCCAGTGAGGATCAAATGCTATGGTCAATGAGGCAGGCATTAAATATTTCAGAAGACGAACATGTACATATCGTTAGAGCAATGTTTGGAGACGATGTTCTAAAAGAATGTACCGTGTGCAATTCAATGGCAATACTATATCCCGAACATAGCGCCTGGTATTGTGAAAATTGTCAAAACTGGGTCTGATTCACCACTAAATAATATCACTCATTTTTGAGCAAGTTGATATACCGACACGTATAGGAAGGTACGATAGAGATGGCTAAGGATGAAACCTTGTATATTGGTGTAGATTTAGGTACGTTCCGTTCAGTAATGGTATCTAGTGCAGGACATGAAGAAGAATTACTTACAGTAATAGGAACCCCCAAGGATGCTATTGCTAGAAATTTTTTAAGAAGAGACGTACTATTTGGCGAAGAAGCGTTGAAAAATAGATTAGCTTTAGATCTATATAGGCCCTTACAACATGGTGTAATTAAGGACAGTCAAGAAGATAAGAAATTTATCGCTCATTTCATACATCATATGATAGAGCTTGCTAACCCAGAAGAATACGACAATGTTGTTGCCGTCATAGGTGCACCCGCCGAGGCAAGTTTCGTAGATAAAACTGCAATTTTTGATGCAGCAGCGGGTTCAGTTAATGCATGTATGATAATTTCAGAACCATTTGCAGTTGCATACGCACTAGATATGATTGAGCACACACTAGTAATCGATATAGGAGCGGGTACTACAGATATATGCAGAGTATATGGAACAATTCCAGAACCTGAAGATCAGCTACACATGGCCTATGCAGGCGATTATATAGATGACCAATTAATTGAAGAGATTCAAAAGAAATATCACGGAGCACAAATAACAAAAGATATGGCTAGAAGATGGAAAGAAGAACATAGTTTTACGAAAGCCAAAATACCCAAAAAGCCAGTATTAGTCGATTTTAGTGTAGAAGGTAAAGCCATGAGGCTGGATATTACCGATTGTATTGCAGCAGCTTGTGAAACCATTATCGATCCAATTGTTTCAAATGTTAAATCATTAATCAGCTCGGCGAATCCAGAATACCACAACCAATTTAGACAAAATATGATCTTAGGCGGTGGCGGTAGTGGAATTAAAGGACTTGGTGCAATGATTGAGGATAAATTATCCGATTTGGGCAAGGTCAAAGTACATACTGTTGACGACCCAGTAAAGCTTGGCGCTCTTGGTGGCCTTAGATTAAGTATGGAAGTACCACAAGATCTATGGAAGAACTTAACATTATCTTCAAGATAATTATTCTTCTTCCATCAATTGTAACTTTGTTTCATCTAACACTAATGATTTGTTACATGTTGGACATTCAAGATTCATAGTAAACTTTGATATTTCTATAGCTAGTATAGATTCACAATGAACACAACTAACAACAGTTTCGGAATTCAATGACATCGAAGTTAAATCTATTTTATTACCATTATACCATGCTTGATAAACAGGATCTCTAAGAACACCTAGTCTTCTCCATGCATTCATAGTAGTAAATAATGTAACTATTCCAATTAAAATATAAAATAAATCTCCAATACTAACCCCCAGTGCTAAAAAATATATTGAAATCAATGAAAATAACACTACTGTTAGTAATAGATTAAACATTGCAGGCACTAATGCATCCTTTGATTTTCTCTTAAATGCAGACCAGACTGTGATTTGCATTGTTAAAACAACAAATAAGAATATTAGTATTAAATACGAAATTTGACTAAAATTCCCAATTACTAATGCCAATAATATTGAAGACATTAATAACATAAAAGAAATTTGTTTATGCAAAGCTTCCATAGGTCCATCCCATTGTAAAGGACTACTTCCCGCTGGAACTAAATCATCCATTATTTCCACCCAATAACTCATAGTTTCTGAACCCATCGTGTATATTTTCAACCGTTTTGCTTTTGAGCGAAGGTTAGTACGCGAGTACATGCGCGAGATGGACGACCTTGGTGTTGAAATCAAAGGAGATTCATTGAAAGATAAAAAAATATTATTGGGCATCACCGGAGGTATAGCAGCCACTCAAAGTGTTAAACTACTCAGAGAGTTAAGGAGATATCAAGCAGAAATTTCAGTTATAATGACCGATGCTGCTCAAAAAGTAATTACCCCTCTCGCAATATCTTGGGCAGGTAATTGTAAAGTAATTACGAATTGGGAATATGGGATGTCTGGATTAGAAAATTATGATGCAATACTTATAGCACCTACCACAAGAAATACGATGGCAAAAATTGCTAATGGTATTTTAGATTCTCCTCTCTTAATGGCAATATCTGCTGCAAAAACAAATAATACCCCTGTAGTTTTAGTTCCGAGTATGCATAATTCTATGGCAGATGATAAAAAAACAGCCGATTTAGTGGCTATTATTAGGGATTTTGGTTTCAAAATCATGTGGGGGGATTTTGAAGAACAAAAATTGAAGCAACCTTCAGAGATTAGCATTGTTGCCAACTTTTCTAATTATGTAAATAGTTACTTACCGAATAGAAAAAAGATAGTAATCACGTTAGGATCTACAATTAGTTATATTGATGACATTAGATATATAAAAAATAGTTCTTCTGGAAAGACTGGTTTTCAAATTGCTTCAAAGCTACACAGAGAGGGGCATGAAATTACAATTGTTTCTGGACAAACAGAATATTCGCTTAATTTCAATCTACCCTTAGTCATTAAAACAGATACTCCAGAAGAGATGCTATTAGAACTAAGAGCATTAACGAAATGCTCTATAGATGTGTGGATACATGCTGCTGCTGTTCTAGATTATGTTTGTGATAATCCCCATATTGGAAAATTATCTAGCGGTCTTGAAGATATTTCATTCAGTCTAGTAAAATCTGAAAAACATCTTAAAGAAATAAAAAAAGATGTAAGTGGTTCATTCAGAATTGGATTTAAATTAGAATCGAATATTACTCTTAAGAAATTAATAACAAAGGCTACCTCTTTTGTAGTTGAAAATGAATTAGATGCAGTAATTGCCAACAGGCTTGAAGATTTAGACAATGAAAAAGTAAACCGTGCTCATTTAATTCTTAAGAATGGTGAGCATTTTGCACTACCCACAAATGAAGAAATATCTAATGCAATTAGCAGACTAATAGATAACAATTAAAATAAATTTATCAGGAGGCAGTACAGAGGGATAGTATGAAAGATAATAATAAAAAGGCAAAAAGAGGTATCCCTCAAAAATCGAACTTTAATGAATGGTACCCGTTTATTGTTGAAGCAGCAGAATTAATAGATAAGAGGTATCCAATTAAAGGAATGGATGTTTGGAGACCTTATGGTTGGAAAACTATGAGATTAATAGATTCCCACACCCATGATGAAATGGAAAGAACAGGACATGGAGAGTGTAATTTCCCCTTATTAATTCCTGAAGATTTATTAGAAAAAGAAAACAAATTAGTTTCCTTATTAAAAAGAGCTAGGGAGCAAGGTGTCGATCCAGAAGAATTAAGACACGAAGAAGATGAAGCTGGCTTCAAAAAAGAAGTCTATTGGGTTAAACACGCAGGTGAAAATAAATTAGACGTTCCTATGTTTTTGAGGCCTACATCAGAAACCGCAATGTATACTATGTTTCCATTATGGATAAGAAGTCATGCAGACTTACCATTAAAAATTTATCAAACGGTGAATACATTTCGCTATGAAACAAAACAAACTCGCTCTTTCATCAGAGTCAGAGAAATTCACTTCTTTGAAGCTCATACTGCGCATGTTGATGAAGATTGCGCGACTAAGCAAATAAAAGAAGACCTAGAAATTGTATCAAGACTGATGAATAAATTCGCATTACCCGTAATTATCTCGAAAAGACCAACATGGGATACTTTTCCAGGAGCATGGTATACAATAGCAATTGACGTTGTAATGCCAAATGGAAGAACTTTACAAGTTGCTAGTGTCCACCATTATAGAGATCAATGGGCAAAGGCCTTTGATATAAAATATGAAAATTTAGAGGGGACACAATCTTACGTACATCAAACAACATATGGGATGTCTGAAAGACTACTGGGGGCGAT
>CEOV01012433.1_pt1 | contig 15696 bp, 10 predicted proteins | sample 530631 | NCBI WGS metagenome assembly CEOV01 (sample SAMEA2620756, study PRJEB7988) | marine metagenome | isolation source: saline water (ENVO:00002010), including
AATGTTGCAGTGCGGTTTACTACGATCAAATTTTTCCTTTGCCATCGTGGCCTCCTTCTAAGTTTTGCCGTCGAGATGACCTCAGTGGCAGATTTCTAATTATGCAAATTTTGCTTGTATTTCGTCCGATATGTTTTGCGGCACTGGATCATAATGATCGAATTGCATTGTAAATTGAGCTCGGCCTGATGACATCGAGCGCAAATTATTGATATATCCGAACATATTAGCAAGAGGTACGAAAGCATTAATTGCCACAGCATTACCCCGAGGCTCCTGACCAGTTACTTGGCCCCGTCGAGAAGTCAAATCACCAATTATGCCGCCTGTATATTCTTCAGGGGTAACAACCTCGACCTTCATCACGGGCTCCAAAAGCTTTGCACCAGCCTTTTTCATGCCCTCGCGCATACCCATCCGTGCAGCAATTTCGAATGCAAGGACAGAAGAGTCTACATCATGGAATTTGCCATCGATCAAGGCTACTTTAAAATCGATAACGGGGAAGCCGGCCAAAGGACCGCTGTCCATTACAGAATTTATCCCCTTTTCAACACCAGGAATATACTCTTTCGGAACTGCTCCACCCACGATACGGCTTTCAAATGAATATCCCTCGCCTGGCGCTGTGGGCGTAATTATCATTTTGACCTCTGCAAACTGGCCGGAACCACCTGATTGCTTTTTGTGCGTGTACGTATGTTCAACTTCATGCGAAATTGTTTCTCTGTAGGCCACCTGCGGTGCACCAATGTTAGCTTCAACTTTGAATTCACGCTTCAATCGATCAACCAAAATATCGAGATGGAGCTCGCCCATCCCCTTCATAATGGTTTGACCCGACTCCATATCAGTCTCAACTCTGAAGGAAGGATCTTCGGCTGCCAGTCTTGCAAGACCTTGAGACATTTTTTCTTGGTCACCTTTGGTTTTGGGCTCTACCGCAATTTCGATCACTGGCTCTGGAAACGTCATAGTCTCTAGGACAACGGCCTCTTTTGAATCACAAATAGTATCACCAGTAGTTGTGTCCTTAAGACCAGCCAAGGCGATAATATCTCCAGCAAAGGCCTCGTCTATCTCTTCTCTATTATTTGAGTGCATCATCATCATTCGCCCAATACGTTCTTTCTTGGACTTGGTTGAATTCAGAACAGTGTCACCCTTATTCAGAACCCCGGAGTAAACACGGGTAAACGTTAAAGAACCGACGAAAGGATCGTTCATTATTTTAAACGCCAGGCCCGAAAATGGCATACCGTCATCTGCTCGACGCGCAATGTTGCGTTCTTCCGCATCATCCCCGGGTGCAAAGCCCATGTAATCAACGACATCTAACGGACTTGGAAGATAGTCTATAACGGCGTTCAGAAGTGGCTGAACCCCTTTATTTTTAAAAGCAGAGCCGCCTAAGACCGGGACGAATGAAAGACTCAAAGTCCCTTTTCTTAAAAGCTCTCTTAGTGTAGCAACATCAGGCTCCTCACCCTCCAGGTATGCCATCATGGCATCATCATCCATTTCGACAGCAGCCTCGATCATCTTACCGCGCCACTCTTCTGCCATACCTTTAAGACTATCACGAATATCAGCCTGTATCCATGATGCTCCTAGATCTTCGCCTTGCCACAACCATTCTTTCATTGTGACTAAATCCACAAGACCTTCCAACTCTGTTTCCGCACCAATAGGAACAGCTACTGGAACTGCCCGCGCTCCTGTCCGGTCTTCGATCATATTCACGCAGTTGAAAAAGTCTGCACCAATTTTATCCATTTTATTTACAAAAACGATCCGCGGAACCTTATATCTATCGGCCTGACGCCAAACCGTTTCAGTTTGTGGTTCGACGCCTGCATTAGCATCCAAAACACATACAGCACCATCTAGAACTGCTAAAGACCGCTCAACTTCGATAGTGAAATCTACGTGCCCAGGAGTATCAATAATATTGAGACGATGCTTAGGCGTGTCTGCTTTCTCTCCGTCCTCAGTTCGCTCCCAAAACGTTGTCGTAGCAGCAGAAGTTATTGTGATACCACGCTCCTGCTCCTGTTCCATCCAATCCATGGTTGCAGCGCCGTCATGTACTTCACCTATATTGTGTGATTTTCCTGTGTAGTACAAAATTCTTTCAGAACAGGTTGTTTTGCCAGCATCAATGTGAGCCATGATACCAAAATTGCGATATAACTTTAATGGATATTCCCGTGCCATTTTTTCTGCCCCTACCTTTACCAGCGATAATGACTAAATGCCTTGTTCGCATCAGCCATTTTGTGCGTATCTTCGCGTTTCTTAACTGCAGAGCCTCTCGAATTAACGGCATCCATCAACTCTCCGGCCAAACGCTCTTCCATAGTATTTTCATTTCGACCACGGCTTGCAGATATTAGCCAGCGAATAGCCAAAGCCTCTCTTCTCTCAGGGCGCACCTCTACAGGGACTTGGTAGGTTGCGCCACCTACCCGTCTAGACCTGACCTCAACTGTCGGCTTGATATTATCCAATGCTTCGTGGAACACTTCCACCGGAGCACGCTTTAGTTTTCCCTCAACACGGTCAAGAGCGTTATATACAATTTTCTCGGCTATAGACTTCTTTCCATCCACCATAAGATTATTCATGAACTTACTGAGCACACGATCTCCAAATTTTGCATCTGGAAGAATTTCACGTTTTTCGGCCGCGTGACGTCGAGACATATTCTATTCCCCCTATTTAGGCCGCTTGGCGCCGTACTTCGAACGACGTTGTTTTCTATCTTTTACACCTTGGGTGTCCAACACTCCGCGCAAAATATGGTAGCGCACACCAGGTAAATCTTTAACACGGCCACCCCTTATTAGAACAACTGAGTGCTCTTGTAAGTTATGTTTTTCACCGGGAATGTATGAAATAACTTCATATCCATTAGTCAGCCTAACTTTCGCCACTTTTCTCATGGCAGAGTTTGGTTTTTTTGGTGTAGTTGTGTACACTCTGGTGCACACACCACGCTTTTGAGGACACTGTTCTAAGTGCATTGACTTGGAACGCTTTATCTTTGGCTGTCGTGGCTTACGTATCAGCTGTTGTATTGTAGGCATTCAGGCATTCCCCGTTTGGCTCTTACATTTTATTTTGCACCTAGCAAAAGCTAAATGCGACGAATTTTTCGCGCTTTATGTTCACACAAACGCAAATGCCGCTTTTGCTCCCTTTCCTGCGAGAACTAAGCGGTAGGTTTCCAGAGGATCGGGGAACTACCCGGATCTTGACTACTACATATTTGGATTCGAACTGAGACTTCCCGTCCGATTTACGCGTGCGTATATGAGGAGTCGGTAAATTTGTCAACAGTGGGGAATTTTTTATTTATCAAATAATTAAATGGCAGCTAACTATTAGAATACAGCAAATATGCTAACATAGCCTCAATTTACTAAAAGAGTACTGGGCGGGCCCCATTAGTAGAACGCGAGAACGATTGCTAAGCAACTTATATAAAAGACCCGCGGCAAGACCACGGGTTTTTATCACCGTTTTTCTATTTATTCTGCCTCTGACCCAACAACTTCTTCCGGAGAGGGAGCCTCCAACTGAGCCGCAGCATTTTCTTCCTCAATCCTAGCGTCTATCACGACTTTGTCGCGCGCACTAGCTATACGCCGAACTCGTAATGCTGCACCGCCAGTACCCGCCGGTATCAATCTTCCAACAATCACATTTTCTTTCAAACCAACGAGCTTATCCTTTTTACCCTGAACAGATGCCTCGGTTAGTACCCGAGTAGTTTCCTGAAAAGAAGCTGCAGAAATAAATGAGCGTGTCTGCAAAGACGCCTTAGTAATACCTAACAGGATAGGCTCACCTTGTGCTGGTCTTCCGCCTTTAGCTAAAGACTTTTCATTGGCAGCAACAAACTCAGCCTTATCGACATGCTCTCCTTTGAGGAGGGTTGTGTCACCGCTTTCAGAAATTTCCCATTTTTGTAGCATTTGGCGAACGATAACTTCTACATGTTTGTCGTTGATTTTAACACCCTGCAAACGATAGACATCTTGAACCTCATCAATCATATAATTTGCAAGCGCTTCTATACCCATAATTGCAAGAATATCATGTGGCGCCGGATTACCATCCATAATATAATCGCCTTTTTGAACGAAATCACCCTCGACCACTGGTATATGCTTACCTTTTGGCACCATATATTCCACTGCCTCTAATGTTTCATCAGCTGGCTCGATTGTAATACGCCTTTTATTTTTATAATCACGCCCAAATCTTACGTAACCGTCTATCTCGGCTATAATTGCATGATCTTTTGGGCGCCTAGCCTCAAATAACTCTGCCACGCGCGGTAAACCACCTGTGATATCTTTGGTTTTGGCCCCTTCCCGTGGTATCCGGGCTATCACATCGCCAGCTTTAATCTCCGAACCATCTTCAATGGATAAAATAGCATCTACAGACATCGGATAAGTTATTGGGTTGTCAGCATCATTGCGAACAGGCTCGCCGGCTTTATCCACCAATATTATTTCCGGCTTTAAATCATTTCCCTTGGGAGCAGCGCGCCAATCGACAACAATTTTCTGCGTCATACCAGTTGCATCATCGGTTTCTTCTCGCACTGCAATACCGTTTACTAAGTCAACCAATTTAGCACTACCCGCTTTTTCAGCAATAATAGGTAGCGTGTATGGATCCCACTCAAACAACTTATCACCACGCGATACCTTCGCACCCTCTTTTATGAAGATTTTTGAACCATAGCCAAGTTTGTGACTTGCTCTTTCATTTCCCTGCTCGTCAACAATTCGAAGCTTCATATTTCTACCAACAACCAATGTTTCCCCGGCGGAATTCTCAAGTGTCATGGGATTTTCGTAAGATATGACACCATCCTGGCTAGCTTCCAGAAATGATTGCTGCCCACCCTGAGCTACGCCACCAATGTGGAAGGTTCTCATTGTAAGCTGAGTGCCAGGCTCACCAATAGACTGTGCTGCTATGATTCCTACCGCTTCACCAACATTAACTTTCGTACCCCGAGCAAGATCACGACCGTAACAATTTGCGCAGACACCTTCCTCCGCCTCACAGGTCAGTGGGCTTCTTATTCGTGCCGATTGCAATCCACACTCATCAATACGATCTGCCATAAGCTCGTCTACCATATCACCCTTGGCGGTTATGACTTCTCCATTCTCTAGATTACAAATATCCTCCGCAGCAATACGGCCCAGGACACGCTCTGATAACGACGCAACAACTTCTCCATCATTCACTGCTGGCTCTGCAGTAATAGAATTCTCGGTGCCACAATCCTGCATTCGTACTATGCAATCCTGCGCCACATCCACCAGACGACGTGTTAGGTACCCAGAGTTAGCAGTCTTGAGAGCTGTGTCAGATAAGCCTTTCCTTGCCCCGTGAGTAGAATTAAAATACTCCAAAACAGTTAGACCCTCTTTAAAGTTCGAAATGATAGGGGTCTCGATGATATCTCCATTCGGCTTAGCCATTAAACCGCGCATTCCACCTAACTGCTTCATTTGAGTAACTGAACCCCGAGCGCCAGAATGTGCCATCATGTAAACTGAGTTTGGTTCTGCTTCAGCACCACCCTCATCACGGGTGCCAGACGAAATTGTTCCCATCATCGCATCAGTAACTTTATCATTACATTTGGACCATGCATCTACTACTTTATTATATTTCTCACCTTGAGTTATTAGGCCATCCATATACTGCTGTTCAAAATCCTTTACCTGGCTTCTAGTCTCTTCAACTAAGCCCCACTTATCTTCTGGAATAACCATATCGTCTTTTCCAAAAGATATCCCTGCTTTAAAGGCCTCCTTAAACCCCATTCCCATGATCTGATCACAGAAAATTACTGACTCTTTTTGACCGCAATATCTATACACCGTATCGATTACGCTCTGAACGTCTTTCTTACGTAGAAGTTTGTTAACTAAATCAAAAGGTGCTTTGGCATTTTTTGGAAGCAGTGATCCAATTCTTACGCGGCCTGGAGTAGTATCAAACCGTTTGAAAATTTCATTTCCCTCTTCATCAATCTGACCAATTCTAGCTTGAATCTTTGCATGAAGGTGCACTGTTCCAGTGTCTAGGGCATATTGCACTTCTTCTGTAGAGCTGAAAGACATCCCTTCGCCTTTCATACCTTCCCGCTCTATCGTTGTATAATATAAGCCGAGGATCATATCCTGAGAAGGAACTATAATGGGGGCCCCATTTGCAGGCGACAAAACATTGTTTGTCGACATCATCAACACCCTAGCTTCTAATTGTGCTTCAAGACTCAAAGGCACGTGGACGGCCATTTGATCTCCATCAAAATCAGCGTTAAAGGCAGCACATACCAGAGGATGGAGCTGAATAGCCTTTCCTTCAATTAAAACCGGTTCAAAAGCTTGAATGCCTAAACGGTGAAGCGTGGGAGCCCTATTCAGCATGACCGGATGCTCACGTATCACTTCGTCTAAGATATCCCAGACTTCCGGCCTCTCTTTTTCTACTAATTTTTTAGCCTGCTTCACTGTTGATGAAAGTCCCTTAGCCTCTAGCCTAGAATAAATGAACGGCTTAAAGAGCTCCAATGCCATTTTTTTGGGAAGCCCACACTGATGCAGCTTCAGCTCCGGTCCTGTAACAATTACCGATCGGCCAGAAAAATCAACACGTTTACCTAAAAGATTTTGTCTGAAGCGGCCCTGCTTACCTTTAAGCATATCCGATAAAGATTTAAGTGGGCGCTTGTTAGTTCCAGTGATTACACGTCCCCTCCGACCATTGTCAAAAAGAGCATCCACAGATTCCTGAAGCATCCGTTTTTCATTTCGGACTATGATATCCGGTGCCCTAAGTTCTATCAAACGCTTTAAGCGATTGTTTCTGTTTATAACTCTGCGGTAGAGATCGTTAAGATCTGATGTAGCAAAGCGACCACCATCTAACGGTACTAGCGGTCTCAACTCCGGTGGGATAACTGGTACCACCGTCAAAATCATCCACTCAGGACGATTTCCAGACTCAAGAAAACTTTCAACAACTTTTAGACGCTTTATAATTTTCTTTGGCTTTAATTCTCCCGTAGCTTCTTTCAGCTCTTCTCTTAAGCGATCAGCCTCAGCTTCTAGATCTATTACAGCGAGCATTTCGCGAATAGCCTCAGCACCAATGTTTGCGGTGAACGCATCTATGCCATAGGTATCCTGGGCATCCATAAACTCTTCTTCTGATAGCATTTGCCCATATGAGAGATCGGTAAGGCCAGGTTCTATTACTACATAATTTTCGAAGTAGAGGACGCGTTCAAGATCTCGCAGGGTCATATCTAACATTAGTCCTATCCGCGATGGAAGCGACTTCAAGAACCAAATATGAGCAACAGGCGACGCAAGCTCTATATGTCCCATCCTTTCGCGCCGAACTTTTTGCAAAGTAACTTCGACACCACATTTTTCGCAGACAACACCCCTGTATTTCATACGCTTATATTTACCACAAAGGCATTCATAATCTTTGGTTGGGCCGAAGATCCGAGCACAGAACAAACCATCTCTTTCTGGTTTAAAAGTCCTGTAGTTAATCGTCTCAGGCTTTTTAATTTCGCCATAAGACCATGAAAGAATTCTTTCAGGTGATGCTAGGGAAACTTTTATTTCATCAAAAACCTTGGGGGAGGCCAGAGGGTTAAAAGGGTTATTTGTAATTTCTTGGTTCATTTTTTAATACCTCGATATGAGCAATAGGATTATCTTAAATAAAGCTAAGTTGCTTTAATCGTCCTCCTTTGCATCAAGAAGTTCCATGTTGAGCCCTAGTCCACGGACCTCTTTAACTAACACGTTAAATGACTCGGGAACGCCAGCCTCAAAATTATCTTCGCCTTTGACGATGGACTCGTAAACTTTGGTACGACCAGCCACATCGTCAGATTTTACTGTAAGCATTTCTTGCAAAGTATAAGCAGCACCATAAGCCTCTAAAGCCCACACTTCCATTTCTCCAAAGCGCTGACCGCCAAATTGAGCTTTGCCACCTAGCGGTTGTTGCGTCACAAGCGAATAAGGTCCTGTGGACCGAGCATGGATTTTGTCATCAACAAGATGGTGAAGCTTAAGAAGATATTTGATTCCAACGGTCACTGGTCTACTAAATTGTTCACCTGTTCGGCCGTCATAAAGGATAGATTGACCGGACTGATCAAATCCAGCTCGTTGCAAAGCATCATCAACATCCCCCTCTTTGGCGCCATCAAAAACCGGGGTAGCAATAGGGACACCCCGAGTTACATTTCCAGCTGCCTCAAGCAATGTTTCATCATCGATACCACTTAAACCCTCATCGTAAACGTCTTGTCCATAAGCAACGCGCATGGCCTCTTTAACCGGGGACAAATCACCAGTTCTACGGTAATCTTGGAGAGCATCGTCTATTTGCAAGCCTAGGCCTCTTGCAGCCCACCCCATGTGCGTCTCCAAAATCTGACCCACATTCATTCGAGAAGGAACACCAAGCGGATTCAAGCAAAAATCGACTGGGGTTCCGTCCTCAAGAAATGGCATATCCTCCATTGGAACAACTTTAGATATTACGCCTTTGTTTCCATGACGCCCCGCCATTTTATCACCAGGCTGCAGCTTGCGCTTTACCGCTATAAAAACCTTCACCATTTTCATAACGCCTGGAGGCAAATCATCCCCACGACGCACTTTCTCTACTTTGTCGTCAAAGCGAGCATCCAGTGCGCGTTTTTGCGCGTCATACTGGTCATTCAATGCCTCAACGATTTGTGCGTCTTTTTCCTCTGATAGCGCAAGCTGCCACCACTGGCCTTTCGTTAACGAAGCAAGCATTTCATCATCGATTTTAGTATTTGGTTTGACGCCTTTCGGCCCTTTAACGACCTTCTTACCAACTAATGTGTTTTTTAGCCTTGCATAGATATTACGATCTAATATCGCTAGTTCGTCATCCCGGTCTCTAGCTAAACGCTCTACTTCTTCTCTCTCAATCTGAAGTGCTCTCTCATCTTTTTCGACCCCGTGCCTATTAAACACGCGCACCTCTACAACGGTACCATAATCACCAGGCTTTACCCGAAGTGACGTATCTCTCACATCAGAAGCCTTTTCCCCAAAGATCGCTCTGAGCAATTTTTCTTCCGGTGTCATTGGGCTCTCACCTTTTGGCGTTATCTTACCAACCAGAATATCGCCAGGTTCGACATCTGCGCCGATGTATACAATCCCTGCCTCATCAAGATTTCTAAGAGCTTCTTCCCCAACATTAGGAATATCGCGGGTTATTTCCTCGGGACCCAATTTTGTATCACGAGCGGCGACCTCGAACTCTTCGATATGTACCGATGTAAACACATCATCTCTCGCTACTCGCTCAGAGATAAGAATTGAGTCCTCATAGTTGTATCCATTCCACGGCATAAATGCCACGACTACATTCTTACCAAGAGCTAATTCGCCCAAATCAGTTGAGGGGCCATCTGCAATTACTTCACCTTTACCAACTGATTGCCCAACCTTAACTAATGGGCGCTGATTGATACACGTATTTTGGTTTGACCTCTGAAACTTTCTAAGTCGATATATATCAACCCCAGCGTCACCTAACTCAAGATCATCAGTAGCCCTTATAACTATACGTTGTGCGTCAACTTGATCAATAATTCCGGCCCGCTTTGCCATAATGGCAGCACCAGAATCTCTTGCGACCACGCCTTCCATCCCTGTACCCACTAACGGAGCTTCCGCGCTTAGCAAAGGTACCGCCTGACGCTGCATGTTAGAACCCATTAGGGCCCTATTTGCGTCATCATTTTCCAAAAATGGTATAAGCGACGCCGCAACAGAAACTAACTGCTTGGGGCTCACGTCTATCAGGTCCACGCTTTCATTCGGTGCCAATGTATAATCACCATTCTGTCTCGTAGATACTAAATCGCTGATAAATTTTCCAGATTGGTCCAGCTTCGCGTTGGCCTGGGCCACAGTGTGTCTCATCTCCTCTGTAGCGGATAAATAATGCACCTCATCAGTGACCTGCCCATCCTTGACTATTCGATATGGGGTTTCAATAAACCCGTACTTATTGACACGAGCAAAAGTGGCCAAAGAGTTAATCAAACCAATATTTGGCCCTTCTGGTGTTTCAATCGGACACATACGACCATAATGAGTTGCATGAACATCACGCACTTCAAAACCTGCACGTTCTCTAGTTAGTCCACCAGGCCCTAAAGCCGAAAGTCTCCTCTTGTGAGTGACCTCTGATAAAGGGTTAGTTTGATCCATAAACTGAGAGAGCTGACTAGATCCAAAAAATTCTCTAACAGCGGCGGCAGCAGGCTTCGCATTAATCAAATCCTGAGGCATCACATTGTCTATCTCAACACTAGACATGCGCTCTCTGATCGCTCTTTCCATTCGGAGGAGGCCAACGCGATACTGATTTTCCATTAACTCACCTACAGAACGGACCCGCCGATTTCCCAAGTGGTCGATGTCATCTACCTCTCCCTGACCATCGCGAAGCTCTACCAGGGCTTTTATACAAGCTACAATATCTTCACTGCGAAGGGTGCGTTGAGTATCTTCGGCATCAAGTGCCAAACGCATATTCATTTTAACACGCCCAACAGCAGAGAGATCATAACGTTCACTATCGAAAAATAGTGTATCAAACAGTGCAGACGCAGCCTCAACCGTTGGTGGCTCACCAGGGCGCATTACCCTATATATATCTAATAATGCCGTGTCTCGGTTCAAATTTTTGTCCTGAGCCATGGTGTTACGTATGTAAGCCCCAACATTTACATTATCGATATCTAAAACAGGTATCTCATCTACACCGGCATCCGCTAGATCTTTAAGAGTACCACCGATTAGTACACCCTCTTTATCATATTCAGCAGTAAGCTCATCTCCGGCCTCTACATAAATAGCTCCGTCATCTTCGTTTATTATGTCTTTGGCAACATAACGACCAATAATTTGGTCATACGGTAGCAATAGCTCAGTTACTTTCCCTTCATCTTTGAGCTTTTTTACAGCTCTCGGTGTTACTTTTTTTCCTGCTTCAGCAATTACTTCTCCTGTGGCCGCATCCACTAGATCAAAGGCGGGACGGGTTCCTCTTACTCGGTCAGGGAAAAACTTGGTTACCCATCCTTTTTTCTTGTTTAGTTTGTAAGGTACAGTTTCATAATAAGCATCCATTATACCCTCTTGATCCATGCCAAGTGCATACAAAAGGGTTGTTACTGGCAGCTTTCGACGACGATCAATTCGAGCGTAAACAATATCTTTTGCATCGAACTCGAAGTCTAACCAGGAGCCTCGATATGGAATGATCCGGCAGGCAAAAAGCAATTTTCCAGAACTATGCGTTTTTCCTTTATCATGATCAAAAAATACCCCAGGAGATCTGTGCATCTGTGAAACAATTACACGTTCAGTGCCATTAACAACGAATGTACCATTCGGAGTCATGAGAGGCATATCCCCCATGAACACGTCTTGCTCTTTAATATCCTTTACCGATTTGGCACCAGTATCTTCATCAACATCAAAAACTATTAACCTGAGCTTTACCTTAAGTGGGCCACTGTAAGTCATGTCCCGTTGTTGACACTCTTCCACATCATATTTAGGACTTTCCAAGTCATAACTCACAAACTCAAGTATCGAAGTTTCATTAAAATCCTTGATTGGGAAAACAGACTGGAAGACCCCTTTTATTCCCTCGCCATCGAGAGGTTCAGACTGATCGCCAGATTTTAAAAATAGGTCATAAGAAGATTTCTGAACCTCAATCAGGTTCGGCATATCTAAAACTTCTCTAATTTTTCCATAATACTTTCGAAGACGTTTTTGGCCGATGTAGGTTTGTGCCATGATATTACACACCTTTTTATTTATCTCACCGGTAATACAATCTGTCGGGTTCCAGATGTATTCCCACACGAGAGAGGAACTGCGAAAACCTATTCTTGACTTTCTTCCCGTTAGAAAGTCTCCCGGTTCTTCCATTCTTCCTTATGAAGCACCATGTCTAATGATGCTTTATAAGACAGACGTGGCTGGACCTGAAATATCAGGCCCAGCCAGTAAGTAGTTCAAATGTGAATTTATGCCAGCTCTACTTCAGCACCAGCAGCTTCCAGCTTAGATTTTATTTCTTCAGCCTCAGCCTTCTCCACACCTTCTTTTAATTTTCCGCCAGCCTCTACAAGATCTTTAGCCTCTTTCAAGCCTAGACCAGTAATGCCGCGAACTTCTTTGATGACAGCAATTTTGTTACCGCCCGCACTCTTAAGAACTACATCAAACTCAGACTTTTCTTCCGCTGCTGCACCACCAGCATCTCCAGCAGGTCCTGCCATCATTACTGCGCCCCCAGCGGCGGGTTCGATACCATACTCATCTTTGAGGATAGTTTTTAGTTCCTGTGCTTCAAGCAGAGTAAGACCAACGATCTCTTCTGCCAGTTTTTTCAGATCAGCCATTTTCGACTCTTTCCGTTTTAAGTTGTGTTCCAACGTGCTTCGTTACAAATAACACGCCCTTCAGTTGCCTCATGCAGCTCTTTCTTCAATTGTAGAAATGATACTTGCAATGTTGCTCGATGGAGCACCAAGAACACCAGCAATATTTGCTGCAGGTGCCCCAATGCATCCAACAATGGAAGAAATAAGTTCATCGCGAGAAGGCATTTTTGATACAGCCTCTACGCCGGCACGATCAAGAGCGTTTTCGCCCATTGATCCACCAAGAATTTGAAACTTACTATTATCTTTAGCGTACTGCTCCGCAACCTTTGCTGCGGCAACAGGATCTTCAGAATAGGTAAGAACCGTCATTCCAGATAAATACTCACCCATGCTTTCGCATGATTTTCCATTCAGAGCTATTTTGGCAAGTCTATTCTTAGCCACGCGCACAGATGCTTCCGCCTCACTAGCACGCGCTCTAAGGTCTTGCATCTCAGCAACCGTTAGGCCTGTGTATTGTGCAACAACCACAACGCCAGAGCTCTCAAAAATTTGGCCCAGTTCTTCGACCACCTTTTCTTTTTGCGCTCTATCCACAGTTTCACTCCAAATTTGGGGATATTCCCCAGCTCAGTTTTGCCGGAATAATTTCCAGCGTTCGAGTCCTAGAAATAGGGTCCTGATCGCATAAGATCACAAGAAGAGCCTTGCGATCTTTTTATCTCGTTCCCATCTCAGGAAGGATTTATAAGCTTACGCCAACCCTCCATCTCGGACAGTTGAGAACCTTTTAATGATTCTCGCCGGGTATTTATGAGATTTTTGCCAAATAAACAAGAGGCATTTCCAAAAATATTACCGGATACCATTGAACTCAAAGCAGATATAAACTTTGCCTGCTTCAAGCACATTCTTTAAAAATACTAACCAGCAGATTTATCTACGCTGACAGTTACACCTGGCCCCATGGTAGAGCTCAGAGTAATCCCCTTCATGTAGGATCCCTTTGAACCACTCGGTTTTGCCTTTGCAACTGCATCAATAAAGGCCTTTACATTTTCAACTAACTGCTTCTCGTCAAAAGAGGCTTTACCAATACCCGCGTGGACAACACCACCTTTTTCAGCTCTGAACTGAACTTCGCCGCCCTTTGCAGCCTTCACAGCCTCAGTCACATCAATAGTAACCGTACCCACCTTTGGGTTCGGCATTAAATTCCTTGGACCCAAAACTTTACCTAAACGCCCAACAATTGGCATCATATCAGGTGTAGCTATACAACGGTCAAAATCGATTGTGCCAGCTTGAACAGTTTCCATTAAATCCTCTGCTCCAACAATATCAGCACCCGCATCTTTTGCCTCCTGTGCCTTCGCGTCTCGCGCAAAAACTGCCACACGCATACTCTTACCAGTACCATTTGGCAGACCAACGACGCCTCGAACCATTTGATCCGCATGACGCGTATCGACGCCAAGATTCATTGCTATCTCTATAGTTTCGTCAAACTTAGCAGTTGCATTGGATTTTACTAATTTTACGGCCTCTTCAATGGAAACGTTACTTTTACCACTGAAGGCTTCCATTGCTTTTTTTGTTCTTTTACCCACTTTTCCCATTTACTTCACCTCAATACCCATTGACCTTGCTGAACCCAAAATGATTTGCATTGCAGCATCGATATCGTTTGCATTTAGATCTTTCATTTTTGCCTCTGCTATTTCTTTAACTTGGGCAACCGTTACAGATCCTGCAGTTTCCCGACCGGGAGTGTTAGCTCCGGACTTCAACTTTGCAGCTTTTTTGAGATAGTAGGATGCTGGCGGTGTTTTGATTTCCATTGAAAACGACTTGTCTTGGAAATACTCTATTATGGTTGGGCAAGGTGCACCTTGCTCCATATCCCCGGTCTTTGCATTAAATGCTTTGCAAAATTCCATAATATTAATGCCACGCTGTCCAAGCGCTGGACCAACTGGCGGTGAAGGGTTAGCCTGACCTGCAGGTATTTGCAATTTAAGTGTGCCCACTAGTTTCTTAGCCATCGAAAGGCTCCTTTTTCCAACATTTCTCTAACGCGTTAGAGAAATTCAAGTTGTGTGGTACGGGTTGCGCATCGCGACACGATACCCTCCCACATTTGATGCTCAAGTTTGCTTAGAAACCTGAGTAAATTCTAACTCAACGGGTGTCTCTCGTCCAAAAATTGATACCGTGACCTTTAACCGCTGATTATCGTTATCTACTGCCTCAACCATTCCATCAAAATCTTCGAACGGTCCATCGTTTACCTTCACTTTTTCGCCTACTTCGTAAGTCAAAAGCGTTCTTGGAGATTCTTCACCCTCTTGAACCCTGTTCAAAATGGCATTCACCTCATTATCTCTCATTGGCATTGGGCGACCTTGAGGCCCCAGGAAACCCGTAACTCTATTGATGGAATTTATCATATGATACCCACGATCTGACATTTCCATTCTAACAAGAACATAACCTGGCATGAACCGTCTCTCTGACGTTACTTTCTTTCCTCGCCGCACCTCAATCACATCTTCTGTTGGCACTAAGATTTCTTCTATCTCATCCTGAAGCCCAGACTCTTCCACTGATGTACGTATTTGTTCGGCAACTTTTTTTTCAAAATTTGAAAGGACACTTACCGAATACCATCGCTTTGCCATTTTATATAAGTCCTTACTTCATCTCAAATCTCAAACAGAAATATTGTAATGTAATCTCTGCATTTAGGATAAAAAATCGGCGCACAACTCGAATCGCTGCACGCCAGTCAATATCGCAGGCCGTCCTAAAGGTATTTGATGTCCTTTTCAAGTCGCAATTTATTTCCGAAAAGTTAGCTCAGCTGACCAAAGACAGAATATTCTGTAAACCGAATCGTATAATCCAATCTACTAGCGCAAAAAATACAGCAGCCAAAGCAGACAACGCAAATACCATCACCGTCGTGAGTAGTACCTCTCTTCGTGTAGGCCAGGTTATCTTTGATACCTCTGATCGCACCTGCTGGATAAATCTAAAAGGATTTGTCGTTGCCATCTTACAATTCTTTCTATCTTCGTGAGCGTCTAACGTCACTGGTACCAAAGTTCAAGGGTGCAGTTGGCAGGGGCAGCAGGGTTCGAACCCGCGACCTACGGTTTTGGAGA
>CEOV01130718.1_pt1 | contig 15575 bp, 10 predicted proteins | sample 530631 | NCBI WGS metagenome assembly CEOV01 (sample SAMEA2620756, study PRJEB7988) | marine metagenome | isolation source: saline water (ENVO:00002010), including
TCTTAGAACTTTCCAATATAAAAGTTAGAGAGTGTATGGTTCCAAGAACGGATGTGTCCGCTATAAATATTAAATCTAGTATAAAAGATTTAACAGATTTGTTTGTGGACACAAAATTTACTAAAATTCCAGTTTTTAAAGAGAATATTGATAATATTATAGGATATGTGCACTCTTCAGATTTGTTTAAAAAGCCGCTAACAATAAGATCTATAATGTTACCAATACCAATAGTAACAGAGAGTTTTCCTGCTAATGAAATGTTAAATGCTTTTATTAATAAAAATAAAAGTATAGCTTTAGTTGTTGATGAGTTTGGAGGAACATCCGGATTAGTTACTATAGAAGATGTCACAGAAGAAATTGTGGGAGATATAGAAGATGAACATGATAATGATGATATTATTGATGAAAAGATCAGTGAAAAGGAATATTTATTTTCAGCGAGAATGGAGGTCGACCAGATAAATGATAAGTATAATTTAAATTTACCAGAATCTGAAGAATACGAGACAATTGCAGGTCTTTTTCTTTCTTTAAATGAGGATATACCTAAACAAGGAGAAAGAATTGAATTTGAAGATAAGTCCATTCTAATTGATTCAGTGGATAAAAAGAGTATTAAGTTAATTAGAATTTTTATAGATTAAATCGCTATTTGATCTATTTTCATAACTCAAATAACAATTGTATATTCGCAAACTAATTTTTTAATTTAACAAAAAAGAAAATGGCGGTATTAGGAAAAATAAGAGAAAGAGGTCTATTATTAGTAATAGTAGTTGGGGGAGCTTTAGTAGCATTTATATTTACAGAATTTGATTCTCCTGGAAGTTCAGGAGATAGAGGAGTAGGGACTGTAGGAAGTATTTATGATGAAGATATAAAACCCAATGAGTTTTCTGAAGCATTAAACCTAATAAAGAATACTCAACAATATCAAAATTATCAAGAGGGTCAACAAATAGGTCTTGCTTGGGACAAGTTAACTCAAGATAGAATTATAGATGTTTCTTCAGAGAAAATAGGACTAAATGTTTGCAATAAAGAGGTTTATGAATTCGAAACAGGAAATATTAATATAAATAATGTTTCTCCACATTTTTCAAATGTATTTATAAATCAAGAAACACGAATATTTGATAGAAATCTAGTAGATGATTGGTTAGAAAATTTTGATAATCTTAATGCTGAACAACGATCGTTCTTCTTAAATGTAGAAAATGAAGCTATTAAAACTAGGTATACTCAAAAATATCAAAACCTGATAGAGAAAGGGATGTACATTACTAATCAGGAAGCTAAATTTATAGTGAATACTAGTAAAAAGAACGCAAATGTAAATTATGTCTCTATCCCATTCTCTTCTATTGAGGATTTTGAGATAAAAGACGAAGAAATTCAAGAATATTACAATAATAATATTGAAGATTACCAGAATGAGAAAGAGACAAGAAATATAGAATATGTAACATTTACAGTTGTTCCTTCATCTGAAGATGATATAAATGTTAGGCAAGAATTAACTAATCTTTCAATACAATTTAAAGATTCTGACAATGATGAGTTATTTGCATCACGATACACATCTCAGTTATTAGATGTTTTTCCTTATTTAAAGAAAGAAGATGTTACAGACCCAAAATTTTCAGAATTAATTGAAATGGATTTAGGTACTGTTATAGGTCCATATAAATTAACAAATGGAAGATATAGATTGTCTAAACTTTCTGAAATTGTAGATAGGGCTGATTCTGTAGAAGCTAGCCATATCTTATTAACTTCAGAAAACTATACCGTAGACTCAGCTAAAACAATACTTAGGGATATTAAAAAACAAGTGAAATCAGGAATAGATTTTGGACAACTTGCAGCACAATATTCAGAAGATAAAGGGTCCGCTATTAAAGGGGGAGATTTAGGATGGTTTCAGGAAGGTCAGATGGTAACTGAGTTTAATAATGTTTGTTTCTCATCTAAAGTAGGAGATCTTAAAATTGTAAGTACACAGTTTGGAGTACATTTAATAAAAATGACTGGAGTTAGTAAACAAATTACAAAATATAAGATTGTTCATTTAGATAAAGATGTCCTTCCAAGTTCAGAAACTAAAGATTATTATTATGCTTTAGCTAATGATTTTATTACAGCTTTAAACAATAAGCCTGTAGACACTTCTTTTTCTTCTTTCGCTGAAGATCAGAATCAATTGGTTAGAGAAGATGTTAATGTAGATAATATGAAATTTAATGTTTCTGCTTTAGAAAATTCTAGAGACATAGTTAAGTGGATGTTTGATGCGAATATTGGAGATTTTTCAAATTCAATTTATACTTGTGGTAATAATTATGTTGTGGTTAGTCTCTCTGGAATTAATAAAGTTGGAGATAAAGATTTAGAATTGGTAAGAGAACAAATCATTCAGAAGATTCAATTAGATAAGAAGTTTGAATCTATTCAATCTAAAATTACGGAAGGGTCTAGTTTAGAAAATATAGCTAAGACTTTCAACACCGATATTAAAACTGTTGGAGGAGTTAATTTTGATAATACTAATTTAAATGGAATTGGAAATAATCCTAATTTTGTTGGCGTAGTTAATTCTATTGATTTGAATACAGTTTCATCTGTTATTAAGGGTGTTAATTCAGCTTATATACTTTCTGTAAATAATAAAACTGAATCATCAGATATTCAGGTTAACTCTAATCAAAGATTAGAAATTCAGAATTCTAAATCTTCTGGATCTTTCTTTAATGAAGCAATGAAAGTACTAAAAGATCATGCAAATATCATAGATGATAGAATAAGATATTACTAAGAAAAATAAGTATCAATAAAAAACTCCTTTCTTATGTAGGGGTTTTTTATGCTTTATCTCAAAATATTCATTCTATAAGAGTTAAGATTTAAAAAAATAAATAGTAGAATGGTAAAAGAGAGTAACGAAGACCCACCATAGCTCATGAATGGAAGAGGAATTCCTATAGTTGGAGCTAAACCGATTGTCATTCCTAGATTGATAAGTAGATGAATAAATAAAATACATGCAACACTATATCCATAAACTCTACAGAATTGAGACTTTTGTTTTTCCGATAAATAAATGATTCTTAAAAGTAGGGTTCCAAAAACAAATAAGAAAAATAAGCTCCCTAAAAACCCCCATTCTTCTCCAACTGTACAAAATATAAAGTCAGTACTTTGTTCTGGTACAAAATCAAATCTTGTTTGAGTTCCGTTTAGAAATCCTTTTCCAAAGAATCCACCAGATCCAATAGCTATTTTGGATTGAATTAAGTTGTAACCTGCTCCTAGAGGGTCAAATTCTTTTCCTAAAAGTATATTTACTCTTTCTATGTGGTGAGGAGATAAAACATTGTTAAAAATATAATCTGTACTAAAAATTAAACAATTAGATATTATAGTAATTATACTAGAGATTTTTACACTTCTTACTCTTTTAGATGATAAGAAAAATATAATGATTATAATACTAGTAACAATTAAGGATAAGATTATTGGTTTAATTAGTAAAGAAAATAAGGCAATAGTAAATAAAACTAATCCAATTATAAGAATATTACCAGACAAACCTTCTCTATAAAAAACTAAGATAAAAGATGTGAAGACCAATGCGGTTCCTAAATCATTTTGCAGAATAATTAAAATGAATGGAATTAATATAATTATATAGCTCCTTAGCATAGACTGGAAAGAGTACTTATTTTGCTTATTTATACTAAACATTTTAGCTAATGCTAAAGCAGTGGTGAATTTCGAAAATTCTGATGGTTGGATTTTAAAACTACCAAGGCTGAACCATGATGTAGCTCCACCTGCGGAATTAGAACTAAACAAGACAAGAATTAATAACAAAATAGTTACAGTATAGAACAAGAAGGCTAGAGAATCAAAAAAACTCCAATCAATAATCAAAATTACAAATCCTATAAAAATGGACGCTCCAATAAATAGTAATTGTTTTCCATGTTTTGTATTTAAATCATATATTGTATGTACTACATCATCATTGTACATGGAAGCATATATATTTATCCAACCAAAAAAGACAAGTATAAGGTAAAGAAAAATAGTTAACACGTCTATTTCCCCAAATATTTTAGAAGTTTTTCTCATTCAAAATTTAATAGGTTCCCATTAATCATTTTATATTCTAATCCTTTATTTGTAATAGTATTTTTCATATATTTTTCGATCATTAATGTAGCAATTGGTGCTGCCCAAGAAGATCCCCACCCTCCATTTTCAACGATTACCGATATAGCAATTTTAGGGTTTTCTTTAGGTGCAAAGGCGATAAAGATAGAGTGATCTTCACCATGAGGATTTTGAGCGGTTCCTGTTTTTCCACATATATTAATTCCTTCTATTTTAGATAACACGGCGGTTCCATCTATATGGGTGAGAGCTAATTCCATCCCATCAATTATAATTTCAAAATGTTTAGGAGCAATAGTGGTATAGTTTTTCTTTTGATATTTAGATGGAACAGTATCACCATCAATCTCTTTAATTATATGCGGAATATAATAAAATCCTCGATTTGCGACGGTTGCTGCTAAATTTGCCATTTGAATAGGTGTAGATAAAAGTTCTCCTTGACCTATAGACATTGATAAAATTGTACTGGATTTCCATTTATTTTCTCTGTAATATCTATCGTAATAGTCAGAATTGGGAACAAAACCTTTTGTACCTGAAATAAAATCGTTACCTAAATAATCTCCAAAACCAAAGCTCTCTACATGATTTTTCCATTTATTGTATCCTTGATAGATGTCATTAAAAGAATTAAAGTAATTTTCCCATACATTACAAAAATAAGGATTGCAAGATGTAGCGAGAGAAGTTTTTAAATTCACATATGGATTATGTTCATGACATTTAACATGTTTGTTATTCCCATATTCATACATACCATCACAATAGTAATTTTTATTATGATCTAAAATACCTTCTTGTAAAAATATAAGACTATTTATTATCTTTAAAGGAGAGGCTGGGGGGTAACTTCCATTTAAAGCCCGATTAAAAAGAGGCTTATTCGGGTTGTTATATAGATTAGTATAGTTTTTTGACCTCCCTCTTCCTTTCATGAAGTTAGGGTCATAATTTGGAGCTGTAATTAAACTAAGTATTTCACCTGAACTTGGTTCTATTGCAACAATAGCTCCTTTTTTATTACTCATTAATTTCTCTCCGTATTCTTGTAAATCTATATCAAGTGTTGTGATTAAATTTTTACCATGTATTGCTAAAGTATCATGTTTTCCATTTTTAAAACTACCTTGGGGAGTATTATGAGCATCTACTAAAACTAATTTCATTCCTTTTTCTCCTCTAAGGTGCTTTTCGTAGGACGCCTCAATTCCTGTTATACCCCTTAAGTCTCCTTTAGTATAGTATTTTTCTTTGATCTTTTCTTCACTTACCTCCCCTAGGAATCCAATTACATGTGCAGCTACTGATACAGGATAGTCTCGTGTAGTATTTACTCTTATATAAAATCCGCTAAACTCATTTAAAGACTCCTGTATTTTATGAGCAGAGGATGTTTTTAATTGTTTTGAAAATACACTTTCTTTATATTTAGAATAATTTATAGCTGAATTTAATTTTTCTTTGAAATCTTGAATACTCATATCCGATAATGAGCACAATTTTAAAGTATCTAATTCCTCCACTTCTTTTGGTATGACCATGAGGTCATAGGAAGCGATATTTGACACTAATAATCTTCCATTTCTATCATAAATTAAGCCTCTTGCAGCTTGTTGAACTTCAAATCTGATAGCATTGTTTTGTGCAGAATACTTATAACTTGAGTTGATTATTTGTATATAAAATAGTTTTAATAGAAAGATAAGAATAATAATAATGAAAATTCCTTGTATAATTCTTTGTCTTGCCTTTAATTGTATCATTTATTCTTTTACTTTAAAAGTAAACAACTGAAAAATTATAATTATGATAAATGTAATTATAGAGCTTAGTAATACTTTAAATAATAAAAATATGATACCATTAATTGAAAAATTTTCTAGTGCAAATAAGAAAGTATGATGAAGGAATATAACTGACAAGGCATAAATACTAAATATTTTTAATCCTAAAACTTGTAGGTTTAATTTATCTTTTCCATCAATAGAGTTTCTTGGTATAAGAAACTTATGCAAATAAGGTATTACGAACGCAATAAATACTAGTGAAGAACTATTTAAACCCATATTGCCTTCAAAAAGATCTAATAAAATACCAATGAAGAAAGCATATAAAATAATAAACCATTTTTCCGTATCTTGGGGAAGTGTGATAATTAAGATAAGATATACTAATGGATTTATATATCGGAAAAATTGTATGTTGTTAAATAAAAGAATCTGAATTAAAACAAATATAGGAGCTAGCCATAAATATGTAGTTAATTTTTGCATATTATAAGTCTTTTATTTCTTTCTTATATAGTGAATTTATTATATAAACATTTGTAATACTATTCATATCATTAAGAAATTTAACTTTTATGTTATATAATCCATTTTCGTTCCCTTTTTTATAGGATGTGATTGTTCCAATATTTATTTGCTCTGGGAATATAGAGCTGTACCCATTTGTCTGTATAGTATCGCCAATACAAATATCAGCATGATTAGGTATGTCGTTAATTTCAGCTTCCATATAATGGTTATTTTTCCATTTTAGAGATCCATTTTGATTACTTTTAACATGTTTAATGCTTATTGAAGATTTACTATTTAAAATGGATGTTGCTTTAGAGTAATTGTCAGAGGTCGAGTTGATTATACCGATAACCCCATTCTGTGTTATTATTCCCATTCCATTCTTTACTCCGTCAAGTTTCCCTTTATTTATAACAATAAAGTTATCTTTCTTAAAAATAGAATTATTTATAATCCTTGCAGGAATAAAGTTATGTAAATGAGGATTTTCATTTAGTTTTTCTTTACTTAATATTGAATGCAATTTGGAATTTTCTGTCTTTAAATATTTATTTTCTTCTCTAAGATATAAATATTCATTAATATTAGAATAATAATCATAAATAGCCCCGGTATATTGTTGTGTAAAAGATAAAAATTTACTTTGTTGAAATTTATGATTTGAGATATACAGATATAATGAGAAAGATTCTATTATAATAAATAATAGAATAAAATAGTATTTCTTAATAAATAGAAATAAATTTCTCATTATTTAGTCTTACTGTATAAGGAAAGAGAATCCAGAAGTATTTTTCAATGCTATCCCGGTTCCTCTTGCTACCGCTCTTAAAGGGTCCTCAGCTACATATACAGGAAGTTTGGTTTTTTGAGAGATTCTTTTGTCAAGACCCCTCAACATTCCCCCTCCTCCTGTTAGGTATAAACCTGTGTTGTAAATATCGGCTGAAAGCGCGGGTGGAGTAGTAAATAAAGCGTTCATAATTGCTGCTTCGATTGCTTCAATAGAATTATTTAACGCATTCGCAATCTCTTTATAAGTCACTACAACTTCTTTTGGAATTCCATTCATTAGATCTCTTCCATGTACAGCAAAGTTTGGTGGAGGATCGTCTAATTCAGTAAGTGCAGACCCAACATTTATCTTGATTTTTTCAGCCATATTGTCACCAATAGCAATGTTGTATCTTGTTTTCATATAGTTTTTTATGTTATTAGTAAATTCATCTCCAGCAACTTTTATAGATTTGTCTGTAACAATTCCGCCTAAAGAGATTACAGCAATTTCTGTAGTACCCCCTCCAATATCAATAACCATATTTCCCTCAGGCTCCATAACATCAATGCCAATACCAATTGCTGCTGCCATTGGTTCATGTATTAGCCACACCTCCTTTGCTCCTGCATGTTCTGCAGAATCCATTACAGCTCTTTTTTCAACTTCTGTAATTCCAGAGGGAATACATATAACCATTTTTAAAGCTTGAGGAAATAATGTTTTTTTTCTATTAATCATTTTAATAAAACCTCTAATCATTTGTTCTGCTGAATGAAAGTCAGCTATAACCCCATCTTTTAAAGGACGAATAGTTGTAATTCCTTTATGGGCTTTTCCGTGCATTTGTCTAGCTCTTTTGCCTATTGCAATAACTTCATCGGATCTTAACTCCTTGGCGACAATCGATGGTTCATCTACTACAACTTTGTCATTGTGAATAATTAAAGTGTTCGCAGTTCCTAGATCGATAGCTATTGCTTCTGTCATGAAGTCGAAAAATCCCATAGTTCCTTATTTTTAATGTTTAAAATGTCTATGTCCTGTAGTAACCATTTTCATATTGTTATTATTGCAGAACTCAATTGATAAATTATCATTTATTGAACCTCCTGGTTGAATTACACATTTCACCCCTTCATTATTTGCTAATTCTACACAGTCAGGAAATGGGAAAAATGCATCAGATGCCATAACGGCTCCATTTAAATCAAAATTAAAACTTTTCGCTTTTATAACCGCTTGTTTCAGAGCGTCTACTCTAGAAGTTTGTCCTACTCCACTTGCTAAAAGTTGTTTGTTTTTTGCAAATACAATTGTATTAGATTTCGTGTGTTTACATACTTTAGACGCAAATTCTAAGTCAGAAATTTCTCTATTATTTGGAGATAGTTCTGTTACGATTTTCATGTCAGAAAGATTATCTGTTTTTAAATCTTTATCTTGATGTAACACACCATTTAAAACAGTTCTAAATTGTGTTTTGGGAAGTTTAATATCTTTCTGTATTAATATTACTCTATTTTTCTTTCTTTTTAAAATTTCTAACGCTTTATTATTGTATGAAGGAGCGATAATTACCTCAAAAAAGATTTTATTTATTTCCTCAGAAGTTTCGAAATCTATTTCTTTGTTAGTGATTAAAACTCCACCAAATGCAGACACAGGATCTGCTGCAAGTGCATCTTTCCAACTATCTACTAGCGAATCTCTACTTGCAATACCACAAGCGTTGTTGTGTTTTAAGACTGCAAATGTAGTGTCTTCAAACTCTGATATTAGATTAACTGCTGCGTCAACATCTAATAAATTATTGTAAGATAATTCCTTACCATGTAACTGATGAAACATATCTTCTAAGTCTCCAAAGAAAACTCCCTTTTGATGAGGGTTTTCACCGTATCTTAAAGATTTGCTATTTCTTATACTTTGTTTGAAACAAATTTCATCTTCATTAAAATAATTAAATATTGCTGTATCATAATGAGAGGAGATGTTAAATGCTTTTTCTGCAAATTTCTTTCTTGTTTCTAATCTAGTTGACCCATTTTCGTTTTCTAAAACTGATAGAACTTCGTTGTATTGACTCATCTCTGAAACAATAAATACATCTTTATAGTTCTTAGCTGCAGCTCTTATTAATGATATCCCCCCAATATCTATTTTCTCAATAATATCTTGTTCTGAAGCCCTAGAATTAACTGTTTTTTCAAATGGATATAAATCTACGATTACTAAGTCAAACTCTGGAATGTTATATTTTTCAAGTTGTTCTTTATCTGAATTAAGTTCTCTTCTTGAAAGAATCCCTGCAAAAACATTAGGGTGTAGAGTCTTTACTCTTCCACCTAATATAGATGGATAAGTAGTTAAATCTTCTACTTTGTTTACTTTTACTCCCTCTCCTTCAATAAAATTCTGGGTACCTCCTGTAGAATAAATATTTATTCCAAGATCATTTAATTTATGAACTATAGGTATTAAACCATCTTTGTTAAATACTGAAATGAGTGCGTTTTTGATTTTTCTTTCCTGAACCATCTAGCTTTTTTAATTAGTAATGCAATTTTACTCAAATACGAGCTGTTTTTCAAGTTAATAAAAGACTAATATAATTTCTGTTAATAACTTTTTAGATTGTTAATTTCTAAGGCAAATATTAGATATATTGTTACATATTTCAATTGCTTTATTAGGAGAATTAATATCTTTAATAATTAATACTAGTTTGCCTTTTTTTTCCTTCATTTCAGCTTTATTAAAATTTTGTTTTAGGAACTCTAAGATCTTGCTGAATGATTCAGATTCAAAATAAAGAGAATCTTTTTTTGTAGTGAAATAGGTTCTCATCTCCCCATTTTTTAATAGTAACCTCTCGAATCCTAATTCTTTTGCAACCCATTTCAGCTTCATAGATGATATTAGATCTTCTACAGATTTTGGTATTTCTCCAAATCGATCTTCTAAATTATTTTGTAATATTTCTAACTCCTTTTCTTCTTTAATGGAGTTAAGTTCTTTGTAAATGTTTAACCTCTCTTCAATATTAGAGATGTAAGTATCAGGTATTAGAATTTCTAAATCAGTATCTATCTGGCAATCTTTTAAAAAATATTTTATCTTGGAATCCGAGAAGATTTCCTTAAATTTCTCTTGTTTTAATTCCTCTACCGCCTCATTTAATATTTTTTGATACATATCAAAACCAATTTCATTGATAAATCCACTTTGGTCAGCTCCAAGTAGATCTCCCGCTCCTCTAATATCTAAATCTCTCATGGCTATACTAAATCCGCTTCCTAAATTTGAAAATTGTTCCAATGCATTTAATCTTCTTCTAGCATCTTCTGAAAGCTGATAGGAGGGTGGACTGATTAAATAACAGAATGCTTTTTTGTTAGACCTGCCTACTCTCCCTCTCATTTGATGGAGATCAGAGAGTCCAAAATTATTTGCATTATTTATTATAATTGTATTTGCGTTCGGAACATCAACTCCATTTTCGACAATGGTTGTAGATACTAGAATATCATACTCTCCTTCTATAAATCCAATTATTAAATCTTCTAGAGCTTTTCCATCTAATTGTCCATGTCCAATTTTAATCTTTGCATTTGGAACTAGACGTTGTATAATAGTAGCTACTTCGTTTATATTTTCTATTCTGTTATGAATAAAAAATACTTGCCCGTTTCTTGAAATTTCGTATTGAATGGCATCTCTTATTACTTCCTCATTAAATGAAATGATTTCGGTATTTATTGCAATTCTGTTTGGAGGAGGAGTGTTGATTACGGATAAATCTCGAGCGCCCAATAAAGAAAATTGTAATGTTCTTGGTATTGGTGTTGCGGATAACGTAAGGATGTCTACATTAGATTTAATATTCTTTAGTTTGTCTTTAATGTTTACTCCAAATTTTTGCTCTTCATCAATAATTAACAAACCTAAATCTTTAAATTTTATATCTTTTCCAACTATTCTATGAGTTCCAATCAAAATATCAACCTTTCCTTTTGCTAGATCTTTAATGGTTTGATTTTGTTGTTTAATAGTTTTGAATCGATTAATGTAATCTACTGTACAAGGGAATTCTTTTAATCTATTTTTAAATGTTTTATAATGTTGTAGTGCTAATATAGTAGTTGGAACTAAAATAGCTACTTGTTTATTGTCTGTTACAGCTTTAAATGCCGCTCGAATTGCAAGTTCAGTTTTTCCAAAACCAACATCTCCACAAACTAACCTATCCATCGGAGTATCTTTTTCCATATCTTTTTTTATAGCGATGGTAGCAGAGGTTTGGTCTGGTGTATCTTCCCACATGAAAGAAGCTTCTAACTCATGCTGTAGATAGGTGTCAGGAGAATAAGAGAAACCATCTATGTTTTTTCTTTTTGCGTAAAGTTGAATAAGGTTAAATGCAATTTTCTTGATTCTGGTTTTTGTTTTATTTTTTGTTGTTTGCCATTTAGAACTTCCAAGTTGATTAATGTTTGGACGGTGCCCTTCTTTACCAGAATATTTAGAGATTTTATGTAAAGAATGAACACTAATATACAATATATCCCCTTCCTTATATATTAATTTTATACTTTCTTGTTTCTTTCCATTGTTATCAATTTTATGAAGACCCGCAAATTCACCTATACCATGATCTATATGTGTTACAAAATCGCCAATTTGTAGATTAGTTAGTTGTTTTAGAGTAATAGATTGTTTGTCCGCAAACCTTGTTTTACTCCTAAACTTGTGATGTCTGTTAAAAATTTGATGATCGGTATAAATTGATATTTTATTATCATGATCTATAAATCCTTCGCTCAAATTCCCAACAATTGTAGAGATATGAATTTCTCTTGATTCATTTTCTAAAATCTGCTGAAACCTATCTTTTTGTTCTTCTGAAGAACATATAATAATATTTTTATATCCTTTCTCTTGAAAATTTATAAGTTCATTGAAAAGAATATCAAACTTTTTATTAATTGGTGTAAGTGGTGTTGTATTTGATTGAATATCAAAATCTGCTTCAAAAATATTATTAGAACTAAAATTTATTGTCTTAAACTTTTCTATTAGATTTTTGAATTCATTTGCGTTAGTAAAAATTTCATATGGACTAATTTGACATTTTTTAGATTCTGTAGATAATTTTTTAAATTCCTCTTCAGCTTTATCAAAATTTTGTTGTACAATTCCTAAGGCATGCTGTATGTTTTCTATCCAAATGGTTGAACTCTTAGGAAGATATTCTAAGAAACTTACTTGTTTTTCCAACAGCTTTTTTGTTTCTGTATTAGGTATGATAGATATTTTCTCTCTTTTTTTTACAGATAACTGAGTATTGATATTGAATGTCCTTATACTTTCAATTTCATCATCGAAGAATTCTATACGAAAAGGATATTCATCCGCATAAGAATAGACATCTATAATTCCACCTCTTACAGAAAATTGACCTGGATCGGTAACAAAATCTGATTGTATAAAATTATTTTCTAATAAAAGTTCTTTCAATAAAAGAGGATGATGTGTGTCGGAGACCGAAAGTGTAATAGTTTTTTTCTTTAAAACACTTCTTTTTACTACTCTTTCAGAAATTGCCTCAGGATAACTAACAATTATTGAATTATGTTTGTTGTTAAGTTTGTTTAAGACTTCTGCTCTTAATAAAACATTAGAATTATCTAATTCTTTAAACTGATAAGATCTTCTGTGTGTTGCGGGATAGAAAAATAATTCATGATTCATTAAGCTTTCTAAATCATTAATAAAGTAGTTTGCAGATTCTTTATCATTTAATATAAAGAGTTGAGGAGATTTAGACTCCTTAATTATGGATGATGCTAAAATAGATTTTGAGGAACCAACAAAGTTATTTAATTGTATTTTTCTGTTTCCTTGTTTTAGTTTTTCAGAAATAGTGTCTCTAAAAATAGAGATTGGTAAAAGTTTAAGTAACGATTTATTTTTCAATTTGTTTTATTTCCTTCATCATTTTAATGTACCAATCTTGATTGGTGTCAAAAGGTTTTCCTCCTTTAATTCTGTCAAATTCAATACAATTTAATTTATTTTTTTTCTCTTCATCCCAGCCTACAACACCGCTAACACCGTTAATTGCACTAGTGACAGCGTAATCGGATAACTCAAAAATCAAATCTAAATCTTTGTAATTTGCTTTAGATGATCGTGAAAAATATCCACTTTTTTGGACAAGAACTTTATTAGCTTTTAGTCTTTTTGAAAATTGTTTTGCAAACCATTGTCCCGGATTTAGATCATCTAATCTTACATGTCCAAAAGCATCTCTCAATATTTCTTCTCCTTCTTTTTCTGTCTCTTTTATAATAGTCTCAAGGCCTGCTCCCTCACATAGAAATATATTTACACAATCTTGAGTATCCATAATTCTATTAAGCCTCTCACATTCTTTATCAAAATCTAAATTTTCTTCAGGGAGTATTATTGAGTGAATTTCCCACTTTTGTTTAGTAATACCAATTTTAGGAATGAAATTAAGATTTTGTAATCTTTTTCTATATTCATATGCTGTTGCAGCTGTTAGCCATCCACAATGTCTACCCATTACCTCATGTATAATTAGTTGTCTATCGGATGTTGTATTTTCATTAATAATATTTTCAAAAAATATAGCTCCTTGTTCTGCAGCTGTCCAAGCTCCAAGAGTTTGAGCAATTGGGAATACATCATTATCAATTGTTTTAGGTAAACCAACAACGGTCAAGTTATAATTATTTTCTTTGAGATAATTTGATAAATCTGCAGCAGTAGTGTTGGTGTCATCTCCTCCAATAGTATGTAAAATATTCACCTCATCTTTCACAAGTTGTTTTGCAGCAACTTCTAGCGGAATTTCTCCTTGTTCTATGTACCCCTTAGAGACACAGTCCTCAATATTAGTTAACTTTACTCTACTATTTCCAATGGGACTCCCTCCAAAATTATAAATATTTTGAATATCATTTAAAATATCTTTTGGAAAAGAAATAGAATTACCCAGCAACAATCCTTTGTATCCATTCAGGTATCCTATTATTTCAACTCCTGCATAGTTCTTTAAATAATTTTCGGTTAGTCTTCCTAATGAAGCAGATAAACATGGGGCTATCCCTCCTGAAGTTAAGAATGCAATTTTCATAATACTTAAATTTATTTTGCAAATATCGTATTTTTTATTTATGGAATTCAGAGAGTATTTTTTTAGCAAGAATCATAGATATCTTTAAACTACTTTCGTGCGTCCATCCTGCAATATGTGGAGATAAAATAACATTTTTGCTTTCCAAAAGAAATCTTAATACTTGATTATCTCCACTATCAGAAAGTTTTTCAAATGATAATTTTTCATATTCTAAAACATCCAAACAGGCTCCTAAAATCTTATTATCTTTAATTTTTATCATAAGATCTTTCGTATTAACACATTTCCCTCTTGCTGTATTTATGAGAAAAATATTCTTCTCAAATTTTTCTATAAAATCTTTATTTACTAAGTACTTTGTTTCTTCAGTCAGAGGAATATGAAGACTTAAAATATCTGCATGTTTATAAATTTTTTCCATAGAACTTTGGTATTTGTAAGACTCCAAATACTTATCGTAGGCAAGAATGTTTACCCTAAATCCTGATAAAGCTTCAGCAAATGCTGAACCATTATTTCCAAAACCAATAATTCCAATTGTTTTACCAGATAATTCAATGCCTCTGTTTTTCTCTCTATTCCATTTTCCTTTTCTTACTTCTAGGTCAGAAACATTAAGATTATTAAATAATGAAAGAATCATTCCAATCGCATGCTCCGCAACAGCTTGTCTGTTCCCTTCAGCAGCATTAAAGCATATTATTTTTTTTGATTTTGCGTAACTTACGTCAATGTTTTCCAAGCCACTGCCAGCACGTGCAATAAATTTTAAATTTCTAGCCTTGTCAATAAATTGCGAGTCAATTTCAAAACGACTTCTGATTAATATTCCCTCATAATCAGATATTTTTTCTTCAATTTCGGATTTAGATAATGATAAAGCATTATGACAAACAAAATTATTTCTTTCTAATGTATTTTGTAAATGAGGGTGTGTATTATCAATAAATAGAACTTTCATTATAATATAGATTGACCTATTAAAAAATAAATATACAATCCAAGAATATCATTTATTGTTGTGATAAAAGGTCCCGTAGCTAATGCAGGATCAATTTTGTATTTCTCTAAAGTTAGAGGTATAAATGTCCCGAAGAGTGCTGCAAAAACTATAACTGATAATAAAGAAATGCTTACTGTAATACTT
>CEOV01028769.1_pt1 | contig 15385 bp, 12 predicted proteins | sample 530631 | NCBI WGS metagenome assembly CEOV01 (sample SAMEA2620756, study PRJEB7988) | marine metagenome | isolation source: saline water (ENVO:00002010), including
GATTTACCTCCATCTTCAGATCTCCAGAAAGAAACATTCATGACATATACTCTATTTTCATTTTGAGTATCAGCATAAACTCTAGTATAATACCAAGCTCTTTGTCTTAAATTTCTATCGTCATTAACTCTTTTCCATGATTCTCCTCCGTCATCAGATCTAAATAAACCACCATCTTTATTTTCAATAAGAGCAAATATTTTTTTTGAATTAACAGGAGAGACAGATACACCACTTATTCCCCATAACCCTTTAGGAAGGCCAGCGTTATCTGAAATGTTTATCCAAGTATCTCCACCATCAGTAGATTTCCATAATCCTGACCCTTCACCTCCACTTTCTAAACTATATGGTGATCTTCTTATATTCCATGTTGAAGCATAAATTATTCTTGGGTTATTTTTATCTATAGATATATCAACTGCTCCAGATCTTTCGTTGGCGTATAACACTTTCTTCCATGTTTTTCCGCCATCAATCGACTTAAAAACACCTCTTTTTTCACTGTCTTTAAATAAATCTCCCATAACAGCTACTAAAACTATATCAGGATTTTTTGGGTGAACAGCTATCCTTCCAACCTGAACTTGATCAATATTTAAATTCATTTTTTTCCATGTCTCTCCAGCATCATCTGACTTCCAAAATCCACCATATCCTGGAGAAACATTTCCTCTCACAGTTTTTTCACCTGTTCCAACATAAATTATATTTGGATCTGATTCACTTGCAGTTACTGCACCAATTGAGCCACCAAAATATCCATCTGAAATATTTTTCCATGTAACACCAGAGTTTGTAGTTTTCCATACACCTCCACCAGTGGCACCAAAATAATAAGTGCTTTTAGAATTTGTTGACCCAGTAACAGTAGCAGATCTACCTCCTCTATAAGGCCCAATTGATCTCCATTTTATATCGGGTATTTCATAAGATATTTGATTAGAATTTGTATTTTTTTTCTTTTGTTTTCTTTGAGATAAAACATCTGAAGAAACAGTTATAAATATTAGTATAGCTAGTAATTTTTTCATTTTGGTATAATTTATTCTCTTAAAACTATTTATTTTTTTAGTTCCATCATAGATAAATTATTATTTAATGTTTTATATATGATTATTGAGTTACTATAATCTAAAATTGAAACTTCGTCTTGATTTGATATTGGATTGATAAAATATTTAAGATTATTATCTAGAAAGTAGGATTTTTTTAATTTACCATCTGTCAATATTAAAAAGCTTTTATTTTTTTTAAGGTTATAATATTGAAAGGTAATATCATTAATATTTTTAAAATTAATTTTATTGTCATCCTTAAAGAGACTATAACTATCGTAAGAAACTAAAATAGGATTTTTACCAGATGCTTCATGAATCATTTTAAATTTTGAATCTTTTTCATTTCTATATTGATCTTTTGAAGATAATATTTTTCCATCTAAGCTGATTTCAAATAACTTACCGTTTTCACTTAAAATTTGAATTATACTCTTGGATGAACTGCTTGATTTTTTAAAATATAATTTATTTGATATCTCAGAATCAAGATTTATTGGAAATCCATTATAATCTTCACCTTTTCTGTTTTTGACATAAACTCTTCCATTTTTTAAAACCATTATAATGTAGTCTTTCCCTCTTATTCTTGTGTGAATAGGAGCTTGAACTAAGCCATCTTCCATAGAAAGTGGGTTCCATCCATCTAATATATTTCCACTTTTGTCATAAAAAAATATTTCACCATTCTCATGAGATGATATAATTCTATATCTTTTTGAATTATCGTAATCAATTATATTTATATGTTTAATTGGTGATTTAGAAGGGTTATCAAATGGAAAACCTATTAAAGGATTTCCTTTTCTATCATAGCTGTATATTTTTTTTTGGCTTGCAAATACAATTTGTTTTTTGTTGTTTTTGTAATAATCAATTGTATATATTTTTGAAACTATTTTTTCTATTGAATCAGACCAAATTGGTTGTAATGAGTTTGAAAGATGATAAATTATATTTTTTTCATCTTGTATAATTACCTCAGCTTTGTTATCAATATGACTGAAAACTATATGAGGTTTAGATGCTAAATTATTTGTAAAGGAATACTCATTGATAGTGTTATCCTCTTTTATTTGATCATTATCTAAACTTTTTTCTGATAGATTTAGACTCATATAAAACTTATCTTGAATTTTATTTAGCTGAACAGAAGCATACCCAATATTAGAATTGCTTATTGGTAATAACTTAGAGATATCAAATATTAATAATATATCATGTGATTGATTTAACTGTTTTTGAAATTTATTGAACTGTAAATTTTTAATTAAAAAATCTTTTTTAATTAATAAGGATTTAATCTCAACTAAAGAATTAAAACTTCTAGAAATTAAAATGTATTTATTAAAATTTAAGTAATAAAATTCTTCCTCTGATTTTTCAAGTTCAGCTTCCAATAAAATTTTTTCATCATCAAAAGAATAAATATTTTCATCAATTTTTTTTTCGTTTTTGATCGGGTTATTTGGTTTTCTTATAATTGATATTTCATAAAATGTGTTGGATTCATTACTCTCAAATAATCCTTTACTTATAGTTTTTGAACCATCTGAGTTTCTAAACCGATTAGAATATAAAATTGTATTTGAAGGAATAAAATTTAGTATAGAATCATATGAATTGTTACCTAAATATTTATTTGTATTTTCATTTGATGAAAATCCATTCATTCTGATTAAACCTTTATCAATTTCTATGTCATAAAATGATTTCTCAGGTAATAATTTTAAAGATTTTCTAAATAAATCTTCAGGAATTACATTTGCTAATATCTTTTGTATGTCATTATAATTTATATATAAATTCCCATAATCTTGTTTAATTTTTACTTGAGAGAACAAGCTTTTATTTTTGTTTTTAAATAATAATTCAGAATTATTAATACTTCTAATAACATCTTCTATGACAATAGAGTTTGATGAGTAAACAACCTTATTATCTAAGAACGAGAAAATATGACTTACTTCATCATTTTTGGCTTCAAAAATAATTTGTCCATTTAGTTTTCTTTTATTAAAATCATATCCCTTATCTCTTAGTTTTTTAAGTATGAAATCATCATCTAAGTTTTTTTTGTAACTAAAATAGACGGGTACTAATTTTTTATTTGATAGATTAAAAAAAGAAATTATTATTTTATTTTCAGAGAGATATTTTTCAATCTTACCATCAATAAAATCATTGAAATTATTGTAATCGTTAATTATATCATTTACAGAATTTTTTAGTTTAGATTCACTTATCTCTGATAAAATTTTATTTAGTTGGGTGTTTGGATCTTCTAATTCAAAAATAATTGTTGATTTTGATGGAACAATATCCCATAAATTTGAGGATATTATCTTTTGATTATAAAAGAAATAGAAAAAAAAAGAAGATAAGAGAAAAATAATGAATAACGATAATCTTTTTTTCATCTTTAATCTTAATTTTGAATTATCAATTAGTTTTTACAAGTTAAATTTACTCAAATTAAATGAAGCAATATCATAATCTGTTACGAACAATTCTAGAAAAAGGGGAGAAAAAGTCAGATAGAACTGGAACCGGAACTATTAGTGTTTTTGGCCATCAAATGAGGTTTAATCTGAATGATGGCTTTCCTTGTATAACAACAAAAAAATTACATTTAAGATCAATAATACATGAACTTTTATGGTTTTTAAATGGTGATAATAATATTAAGTATTTAAATGATAATGGTGTAAGAATTTGGGATGAATGGGCAGATAAAGACGGTAATTTAGGTCCAGTATATGGTGTTCAGTGGAGAAGGTGGGAAGGAAAAGATGGAGAACCACATGATCAAATAAAAAAACTTATACAAGATCTTAAAGAAAATCCTCATTCTAGAAGGCATATTATAAGTGCTTGGAATGTCCCATATATTGAAAATATGGCTTTACCTCCTTGTCATACAATATTCCAATTTTATGTACTAAATGGAAAACTATCTTGTCAACTATACCAAAGAAGTGCTGATGTGTTTTTAGGTGTTCCCTTCAACATTGCTTCTTATGCTTTGTTGACAATGATGGTAGCTCAAGTGTGTAATCTTAAGCTTGGAGATTTTATCCATACATTTGGTGATGCACATATATACCTTAATCATTTAGATCAAGTTAAGCTTCAGTTAGAAAGAGATTTTTTTCCACTACCCAAGATGAAAATAAACAAAGATGTGAAAGATATATTTTCATTTAAATATGAGGATTTTGAATTAGTGGATTATCAAGCTCATCCACATATAAAAGGAGAGGTTTCAGTATAATTAATTTGATTTTTCTTCTTAAATTCTATCTTTGCATCGTTATTAAAGAAAGAATTTAATAATTAAATCATCTAAAAAGTATGGTAAGACTCATAATACTTATTTTGTTTTCTTTCAATATTTATGCCCAATCAAATAAATATTTAGAGCTTAGCCTAGAACAATGTATTGAAATTGCTCTAGAAAATAATCTTCAGCTTAAAAGAAGTATAATCAATGAAAGACTACAAAAAATTGGATATAATCAAGCTATTTTACAACAAACTCCTACACTTAATGTATTTTCAAACTATGGAAATAACTTTGGAAGATCAATAGATCCAACAACTAATACTTTCATTTCTAATAATTCTGATTTTTCAGGAATTGGAGCTTCTACGAGTCTAAATTTATTTTCTGGTTTTTCTATTAGAAATAACATAAAAAAATCTAGAACTCTTCTTGAAAAAAGTGCTTTTGATTTAGAAAACACTAGAAATAATGTTATGCTTAGTGTTGTCAGTTCGTATTTGAACGTATTATTAAGTTCTGATAGACTAGATAATGCAAGATTTCAATTGCAATCAACTCAAGAGCAGTTAAGTAGAACTACAAAGTTGGTTGATGCGGGCTCTATTCCGATAACAAATAAACTTAATCTAGAGGCACAGGTTGCTGGTGACGAACTTGGTTTAATTCAACAAGAAAATAATTATAGATTAACAATTCTTCAGTTGAAACAGCTTCTTTTATTGGAAACAAATAAAGAAATTAAAATAATAAAACCAGCTGTTGAGCTAAATCCATCTACAGTTATTGATGCAAATCCAGATGAAATTTTTAACATAGCAATTAGTGTTTTACCGGAAATTAAGAGTGCAGAAAAAAATGCTCAATCAAGTTTATATGATTTGAAAATTTCTAGAAGTGGAAGATATCCAACAATCAGTGTGTCTTCAAGTTTTAACTCAAACTATTCAAGTTTTGCAAATAGAGAAAGAGAATTTTATGATGGATTTAATATGGAGCCAACAACTATTGGATATTTAACTAACAACCCATTAGAAACTGTTTCATCTTTAAGATTAGTTCCAAATGTAGTTGGTTCTGATAAAGACTTTACCTTACTGGAACAGTGGCAAGATTATTTAAGTAAGTCACTATCATTTTCAATATCCATTCCTATTTTTAATAGATATCAGACTTCTGCAAATATTAAAAGAGCAAAATTAAATAAAGAAATAGCTGATATTAGTGTTATTGAGGCAAGAAATCAGGTAAGACAAACTATAGAAACTTCTTATAACGATGCTTTGGCTGCTTCTAAATCATTTACAGCATCTCAAAAACAAGTAAAGGCTTTAGAGGAATCTTTTAGGATTATTAAAAGTCAGTATAATTTGGGATCAGTCAATTATACTGAATATCAAATATCAAATAATAATTTAGTTAGAGCTACTAATGATTTACTAATTTCAAAATACGATTATATTTTTAAACTAAAGGTATTAGACTTTTATCAAGGAAAAAAATTAACTTTTTAATATGAAAAATAAGAAAACATTAATAATTATAGGGTCTCTAGTAATTGGTGGAATTTTACTTTTGTCCGTAGGTAAAAGATTAGGCTGGTTTGGTGGAGTAAAACCTATTGAAGTTGAAGTAAAAGAAGCAACTAAAGGAAAAATAACTGAGTTAGTTACTGCTTCTGGTGAAATTCAACCTGAGGTTGAGGTTAGAGTAAGTCCCGAAGTACCTGGAGAAATTATCGAATTAACTATAATGGAAGGTGATTTTGTTGATGAAGGTAAGTTGTTAGTTAAGATTAGACCTGATAATTTTATAAATGCTCTTGAAAGAGCAAAAGCTAATTACAATCAGGTAAGAGCAAACCTCTCAAGCTCAAAATCTAATTTATCTAGAGCCGAAGCTCAATTCTTAAGAGCAAAACTTGAATTTAACAGACAAAAATCTTTATTTGAGCAAAATGTAATTTCTGATTCAGAGTATGAAATTGCTGAGACTAATTTTAAAGTTTCAACTCAAGATTTAGAGTCTAGTAAACAAAGTGTTAAAGCTAGTGAATATGTCGTTAGAAGTGCTAAAGCTACAGTAGATGAATCTGAAGAAAATTTAAGGAAAACTAGTATAATTGCTCCAATGACAGGAACTGTATCTTTACTTAGTGTTGAGCTAGGAGAAAGAGTAGTAGGTACTTCTCAAATGGCTGGTACAGAGTTACTTAGAATTGCAGACTTATCAATTATGGAGGTTAGGGTTGATGTTAATGAAAATGATATAGTAAGAGTAAATATTGGAGATACAACTAATATTGATGTTGATGCATACAATACTTATGAAAAAGTTTTTAAAGGTGTAGTTACTGAAATTGCAAGCACTGCTAATCCTAAACCTTCACCAGATGCTGTTACAGAATTTAAAGTAAAAATTAGAGTTATTAATGAATCATTTAAAGATCTAACTATTGAGGAGGGTATTGAAAATCCTTTCAAGCCAGGTATGACTGCAAGTGTAGAAATAATTACTCAAGAAAAAGAAGATATACTTGTAGTACCAATTTCATCAGTGACTACTAAAAATGAAAAAGATAGTCTTGGAAATGAGGAAATTAAGCAAATTGTTTTTGTTGAAGAAAATGGTATTACTAAGATGATAGAAGTTGAAACTGGAATAAGTGATTTTGAAAATATTGAAATCCTTTCAGGTTTGGCTGAAAAAGATAGAGTAATAAGTGGTCCGTATATTGCAATTTCTCAGAAACTCAAAGATGGATCGATCATCAAAGTAAATAAAGTTAATGGAAAAGGTGTAAACGAGTCAGGCTCTAATGGTGATGATGGAGTTTCAGTAAGCGTTAGAATAGGTAACTAAAACATTTACTTTCTTTTTATAAAATTTACTTCTTTAGTTATTATTTTTGCGAAAAAATAATACAAATTAATTATGGATTTATTTGAAAAAATTCTAAAAGATAAGGGCCCTCTAGGAGCTTATTCTCATATTGATGATAATTATTACATGTTTCCAATGCTAGAAGGGGAGATAGGTCCTCGTATGAAGTTTAAAGGAAATAATGTTCTAAATTGGAGTCTCAATAATTATTTAGGTTTAGCTAACCACCCTGAAGTCAGGGAAGCTGATGCCCATGCTGCAAAAGAATGGGGATTGTCATATCCAATGGGCGCTAGAATGATGTCAGGAAACTCTGTTCACCACGAGAGACTTGAAAAAGAACTTTCAGAGTTTGTTCAAAAGGAAGACTCTATACTTCTTAATTATGGTTATCAGGGAGTATTATCAATTGTTGACTCTCTACTAGATAGAAAAGATGTTGTAGTTTATGACTCTGAGTGTCATGCCTGTATAATTGATGGATTAAGAATGCATATTGGAAAAAGGTTCGTATATCCACACAATGATATTGATAATCTAAAAAGTCAGTTAGATAGAGCAACTAAAATAGTTAAAGAAACAGGTGGTGGAATTTTGGTCATAACTGAAGGAGTCTTTGGTATGTCTGGAAATATGGGAGATTTAGCATCTATTGTATCCCTTAAGAAAGATTATAATTTTAGGTTATTGGTTGATGATGCTCATGGATTTGGTACTATGGGTAAAACTGGTGCTGGATCAGGAGAAGAGCAGGGTGTTCAAGACGGAATTGATCTTTTCTTTTCAACTTTTGCAAAATCAATGGCAAGTATTGGTGCTTTTGTTTCTGGTGATAGTGATATTATTGATAATTTAAGATATAAGTTAAGATCTCAAATTTTTGCAAAATCATTACCAATGCCTCTTGTTATTGGAAATTTAAAAAGACTTGAGTTACTGAGATCTAATCCTGAATTCAAAAATAATTTGTGGGAAATAGTTAACGCAATTCAAAATGGATTGAAAGAAAATGGATTTAATATAGGTACTACACAGTCACCTGTAACTCCTGTTATTTTAAAAGGTGATGTATATGAGTGTACAAATTTGATTAAAGATTTAAGGTCAGAGTATAGTATCTTTTGTTCAGGTGTAATTTATCCAGTTGTTCCTAAGGGTGTAATTATGTTAAGAATTATTCCAACAGCTTCTCATACTTTGGATGATGTAAATGAGACAATAAGTGCATTTAAAGAGGTAAAAAAGAAGCTAGATGACGGTATTTATCAAAAAATGGGTGAAAAAGGGGCTGTTTTGTCATAAAATCATTAAAAAACGCCTCTAACTTGTAGATTTATTAGTTTTTTTTTCATAAATTGTCAATGTACTATTTTTAATTTAAATTTAATATAATGAGTAGATACGATGAATTAACTGGCTTAGTAAACGACTTAGGTCCTGACTTTGCTAAATTTTATGACAAAGGAAATAAGGCAGCTGGAACTAGAGTTAGAAAGGGCATGCAAGCTTTAAAAGTTTGGGCTCAAGATGTTAGAAAAGAAGTTCAAGCTAAGAAAAACGCTTCTTAATTAACACAAGAAAAAGTTTTTAATTAAAGGTGATCTTTAAACGGTCACCTTTTTTATTTAAGTTTCTTCAGGTATTTGTAAAGCTTATTCATTCTATAATCAATATCATATTCAAGCTCTGATTTCAAAATCATCTCAAATAAATTAATACTGCTATCAAAAAAACCAATCCTACATTTTGAGTATGAATTAATCAAAATATTTTCCATTTCAGGAATTAGATTTAAATCTGGATATATAAGGAAATCAAATTGCTGATATATAAATAAATTAACATGATTATTTGACCATTTACCTAATGAATTTACTTCTTCTAATCTGAAGGTTTTAAAATATCTATTATCAGCATTTTTATTTTTAATAGAAGGTAGTAAATCAACTTTTTTTCCATCCTTCTTCAGTTTTTCAACAAATTCGTTTATTGCCCTTTGTTTGTTCTCGTCTATATATGAATATAATATACCTATGTGGCTAGCTTTTTTATAGCTTTCTGAAGCTCTATTTATTAATAGTCTTTTTCTTTTTAACTTATTAATTAACGGTAAAATTAATTTCATAACATTGAAATAAAATCATCTTCTGAAATGACTTTAATATTTAGTTTTTCTGCAATTAATTTCTTTTTTGGACCCATATTTTCTCCTGCTATTAGAAAATCAGTTTTAGAAGATAATGATTTTACTAATTTACCTCCATTCAATTTAATTTTTTCTTGAATTTCATTTCTAGAAAAGTTTATAAACTTACCCGAAATAACAAATGAAAACTTTTCAAGTTTATATGAGTCCATTTCTTGAGTTTTCTCACTAAAAATCAATCCTGATCTCTTTAAATTATTTACTAGCTCAATATTTTCATTATTAGAGAAAAATTTAAGTATACTTTCAGCAATTTTATCTCCTACCTCTTCGACTGATATAATTTCGTCAAAATTTGCATTTATTAAGTTATCAATATTTTTAAAATGATTTGTTAACTTTTCAGCAGTAGTCTTACCTACATACCTAATACCAAGAGCAAATAAAAGGTTAGAGAAAGGTTTATTTTTTGATATTTCAATACTATCAATAATATTATTACAAGATTTTTCCTTTAAAGATCTTACTTTACCCTCTTCATTTAATTTAAATTCAAGGTTAATGATATCTTCAAATTTAATTTTATAAAGACCTGATACATTTTTAATAATTTCTTTATCAACTAAACCTTTAATAGTTTCAGGACCAATATGCTCAATATCCATAGCATTTTTACTAATGAAATGCTCAATTCTACCATAAATTTGAGGTTTACATAGTACATCATTTTTACAATATGAAACTGCCTGATTATTTTCTATAATTAGTTCTGAGTTACATGATGGACAGTTTTTAGTGAAAAGAAATTTTTTAGAATCAATCCCTCTTTTATCTTTTAAAACAGATGTAATTTTTGGTATTATTTCACCACCTTTTTCAATATTAACATAATCATTGATTCTTACATCTAATCTCTTAATTTCATTGTGGTTATGTAATGATGCTCTTTTGACAATTGAACCTCCAATTTGTACTGGTTCAAGAATTGCTACAGGTGTTACAGCTCCTGTTCTTCCAACTTGAAAAAGTATTTCTTTTACCCTTGTGATCTTACTTTCAGCTTTGTATTTATATGCAATTGCCCATCTTGGACTTTTACTTGTATTTCCAAGTATTTCCTGATATTCTAAATTATTTATTTTTATTACAATTCCGTCAGTTTCAACATCAAGTAGATTTCTTTTTTCTTCCCATTTTTCAATATATGATTTCACTTCATCTATATTTCTGCATTTTTCATATGTTTTAGGAACATTAAAGCCGATTTTCTTTAAATAATTTAATCCATCCTCTTGAGTATCTATCCCATCTATTTCTGAATTTAATGAGTATATAAAACAGTTTATTTTTCTTTTTGCTACTTCAGATGAATCTTGGAGTTTTAAAGACCCAGAAGCAGTATTTCTTGGGTTTGAAAATAATTGTTCATTATTTTTTTCTTTTTCCTTATTTAAAAATTTAAAATTAGATTTAGATATAAACGCTTCACCTCTTACTTCTATGTCTAAAGTCTTTTCGGAATTTAACTTAATAGGTAAGGTTTTAATAGTTAAAGCATTATTTGAAATATCATCTCCATATTTTCCATCACCTCTTGTTATTGCTCTTTTAAGTTTATTTTTTTCATATAAAATACTTAGTGCAACACCATCATATTTTAATTCACATACATATTCAATATCATCAGTTTTTAATAATTTTTTAATTCTTTTATCAAAATCATCTAAATCATTATTAGAGTAGGTATTTGATAATGATAACATTGGAGTGTTATGTTTAAATGTTTTAAAATCTTTTGTAATTTTTCCTCCAACTTTAAGACTTGGTGAGGTTGAAATCAAAAACTCAGGAAACTCTTTTTCTAAAGAAATAAGTTCATTCATTTTTAAATCATAATCGTAATCAGATATTATATTTTCATTGTCATCATAATAAAGTTTATTATGATATTCAATTTCTTCCCTAAGATTTGTGATCTTTTTTCTAGCAGTTTCTCTATCCATTATGATAAATTAATCCCTGTTCTTTTCTTGTATATATCTTACAAGATTAGTAGAAGTTGATCTTGGCAACAGTCTTCCAAGAAAAATAATAAAATTATTCCAAAAGCCAGGAACAGAAACAGTCACATTTCTTTTAAGGGACTCATATCCATACTTTGCAACTTTTATAGGACAAGCAGTATTAAATTTAATTTTATTCTTTTTTGTCGAAACATTTTTTTGAAAATTGGTTTTTGTTTGACCAGGACAAAGAACAGATATACAAATATTCTTATCTTTTACTTCATTGGATATAGCTTCAGTAAAATGCAGTATATAAGCTTTTGTAGCATAATATAATGACATAAGTGGTCCTGGTTGAAATGCAGCAACTGAGGCAATATTTAAAATTTTTCCCTCATTTTTTTTAACCATGTCTTTTAAAAAAAGTTTAGTTAGATGTGTTGTGTTAAGTACATGAAGGTTAATCATATCCTTTTCAATTTTCCAATCTGTTTTATGAAATTTTCCAAAGGTTCCAAAACCGGCATTATTAATCAAAACATCAACGTTTTTATTTTTTAAAATTTTATAAAGTTTTTCTGGTGAGTCTGTTTTTGATAAATCTTGAAGAATTGACTCAAAGTTTTCTGAGTTAACTATTGATGATAATTTACTTAAATTTTCTTGACTATTGTCTACAACATACACTTTGTAATTATCACTAATAAGTAGTTTTACAAATTCTAATCCGATTCCACTAGCTCCGCCTGTAACTACAGCAGTTTTCATTTCAATTGATTAAGTTCATCACAAAGAGATTCAAAAACTTCTTTTGAATGTGTAGGAAAGTTAGCGATTCTTATTTGATTTGTTAAAGATCCATAGCCTTTTCCTATTATTTTCCCCTTTTTTCTTAGCTCATTAATATAATAATCTGCTTCTTTTAAAGTATCGGCAACTATTACTGTTTTTGACTGTATACTCTTGTTTTTTATAAATGAGGTTAACCCTGGATGGTTGTTTATTGTATTGTAAAGAAGTGTCGATTTATAATTAGTATCTCTGATAATATTTTCAATTCCAATACTCATCATATCTTTAATTACATTACTAAAAACATAAATCCCTAACACATTCGGTGTTTCAGGAGTTTGATTTTTTATTCCCATCTGATGAAGTTTAGATAATGAATGATATGTTCCTGTAATTTTTTTTTCTTTTAGCTCTTTATGTTTATTTAGACATTTATCATTATATATCCAGACACCAAGACCAGAAGGTAAACCGAAACATTTCTGGACAGAAAAATAAAAAGTATCTACATCCAAAGTATCGAAAGGGAGAGCAGGAATACCACTTACACAATCTAAGGCTATCAAAGAATTAACTCTTGACCTTATTTCTTTTATAGTGTTTTTGCTACACATAATTCCTGAGCTTGTCTCATTTAAAGTAAGAGCTAATAACTCATGGGAAGTTGATATTTCATCAACTATATATTCTTGATTATTAAATTCATATTTAGTTGCATTTATTTTATTTAATAAAGCAAAATCATAGAATTTTTTAGAAAAAGCTCCATTTATACAATGACCTGATTCTTCTTCAATTAAATTTTGAATTATTCTTTCCCAAATTTCATTAGCTGAGGAAAGAAAAGCTATGTGATAATCATCAGGAAGATCTAAAAAACTTTTAAGATTACTAGTGCATTCCTCATATATTTTTTTGAATTCTGTACTTCTATGTGAAATAGAATAAATATTTTTTTTAAAGCCATTTTTTATGTGATCCTCAACAGTAAAAAAAAGCTCTGAGGGCCCTGGTGTGAAAAACATATCTTTCATATTAATAAAGTACCCTTAGTTTAATAGTATTTGTAATATTTTTTAATTCTTTAACTACTGATTTATCATATTCTCTATCAATATCTGTAATTACATAACCTATATTTTCAACAGTTTTTAAATACTGACCTTTAATATTAATATCATAACTTGAAATAATTTTATTGATACTAAGTAAAACACCTGGTTCATTATAGTGGATATGTATAAGTCTATGAGAGTCTTTTTGTTCCGGTAGAGATAATTCTGGAAAATTGACACAGTTTGAGGTGTTTCCAGTATTTATAAAATCAATTATTTTATCAGGAACAAATGATCCAATATTTTTTTGAGCTTCTTTTGTACTTCCTCCAATATGCGGAGATAATATTACATTTTTTAGTCCTCTTAATTTTGATATAAATTCTTCTTCATTATTAAGAGGTTCTTTAGGGAAAACATCTAAAGCGGCACCTAAAAGTTTACCATTTGATAAATTTTCTATTAAAGAGTCAATATCTAAAACATTACCTCTACTATAGTTGATTAAAATAGATCCATTTTTCATTTGGCTAAATTCTTTTGGACCAAAAAAATTAGTATTTTCTTTTCTTCCATCAATATGAATTGATATAACATCAGATTTTTCAAGAAGAGAGTTTAAGGAGCTAGATTTACTGGCATTACCAATTGATAACTTATCAACTTTATCATAGTATATAACTTTCATTCCGATAGATTCGCAAAGAACAGATAATTGAGATCCGATATTCCCATACCCAATAATTCCTATAGTTTTATTTCTTATTTCATAGGAATTAATAGAATCTTTCCTCCATATTCCCCTGTGCATATCATTTGATTTATCAACAATTGACCTCATTAAATTAATCATTTGCCCTAAAACAATTTCTACAACCGATCTTGTGTTGCTATAGGGTGCATTAAACACAGTTATGCCATTTTTAGCACATTCATTTAGATCAATTTGATTTGTTCCTATACAAAAAGCTCCTACACTTAATAGCCTATTAGCTGACTCAATTACTTTTTTTGTGACATTTGTTTTTGATCTTATACCTAGTATTGAAATATCTTTTATTTTTTTTATCAATTCATTTTCGTCTAAGCTTCCATCATAAGTTTCTACATCATATCCCTCACCTGAAAAAATATCATATGCTGCTTTATCTAGTTTTTCTAGAAGTAATACTTTGATTTTTGATTTTGGAAATGAAAATTTTTTCATTTTATAATTTTTATAAATTGATCTAGCGATTTTAGTAAATAATCAGCACTTTTTACAACTGATTCTCTTTTAATATTTTCAATAAACAGATAAAAATAATTAGCTAAGCCTTCTTTTTTAATTTCATAGTCTGTATACCCGTCCCCAATTACATGAACTTCTCCTTTAAGTTTTAATTCTTTAAGAATGTTAACTTTTCCTCCAGATTTACTTAAAGGATTTTTTTTATCATATCCAATTACTTTATCGTTATCATATAAAAACTTATTTGCAAATATATTTTCCTTTTTAATTCCATATTTGATAACTATAGGTTCAATTAATTCATGAAATCCACTTGAAACAATTAAAATATTCTCCGCATTATTTTTTAAAAAGGAAACATTATTCTTAAACGAATCGGATACTTTTTTTTCTAATATTTCAACTGTTTTAACTATATCTTCTTTGTTACATTCAATGAGCTCTATCCTTTTTCTTAATGAATCGGAAAAAGATATCTTACCCTCCATTCCTAAATTTGTAATTTCGCTTATTTTATTATTGATAGTTTCATCATCACCATTTGAAATTTTGGATAATTCATCAAGAGATTCAACCTTTATAAAAGTTGAATCATAATCTATAATAAAATGATTCATGACTTATGATATTTATCTAGAATCTTTTTTACTAAACTATGTCTCAGAACATCAGTGCTATCTAAAAATGTAAATCCTATTCCAGATATTCCTTTTAATTTATTTTGAGCATCTATAAGTCCTGAAGATTGATTCTTTCTTAAATCAACCTGTGATATATCTCCAGTTACAATCATTTTTGAATTCTGACCAAGTCTAGTTAAAAACATTTTAAGTTGTGATTCAGTAGTATTTTGAGCCTCATCCAATAAAATAAAAGCATTTTTTAGTGTTCTTCCTCTCATGTAAGCTAAAGGAGCAATTTCAATTGTTTT
>CEOV01128958.1_pt1 | contig 15297 bp, 10 predicted proteins | sample 530631 | NCBI WGS metagenome assembly CEOV01 (sample SAMEA2620756, study PRJEB7988) | marine metagenome | isolation source: saline water (ENVO:00002010), including
TCCCTACTTTTCGAGCATGTGGATAAAGTCCTACAGCTTTTGGAGCTCTTTCTGAATTAATTTTTTTTCCATTCATAATCAAATTTTTTTATACATAAAATAATGTGGACCAATATCTGATATGTCAAATAAATTTCCAATTTCTTTCATGCCAACAGCACGATAGAATGATAGAGCAACAAGACGAGCATTGCACCACAATAAATCACAACCACTATTTTTTAAAATCATAAATGCTTTTGACATTATCTCCATTCCAAATCCATTTCTAGAATATTTTGTGTCAGTTGCCATGCCTCTTAATCTATATGAGTTTTTAGAATAAATCCTATCTGTTTTTTCAGGATAGAATGTTCCACAACTTACAATTTCATCTCCTAAAAAAGCCGCTAAATGAAAGGTGTTTTCCTCATTATCTCTATTGTAGGAGGTAGTTGAAAATTTTTTTCCTTGTCGTAGCATTTTATGTCTCAAAGGACGGATATCTTCCGCTCCTACAAGTTTAATATTTAAATTTTTGTGAACTCGCATTTTTAAATTTTAACACAAACATTTTTTGATTCTGTAAAAAACTCTAAAGATTTAAAACCTCCTTCTCTTCCTAAACCTGACTCTTTCATTCCTCCAAAGGGAATTCTTAAATCTCTCAATAGCCAAGTGTTAATCCACACTACTCCGGAGTTAATTGACGCGGCAACTCTATGACCTCTACTTAAATTTTCGGTAAAGATTGATGCAGATAATCCATATTTAGTAGAATTTGCCATTTCAATTACCTCTTCTTCAGTTTTAAAAGGAATAATGCTTACAACAGGTCCAAATATTTCTTCTTGGTTAACTTCACAATCGAAAGGAAGTCCTTCAATGATTGTAGGTTGTATATAGTACCCATCTTTTAAATTACCGTCTAAAATTTTTCTTTCTCCTCCTAAAATAATTTTTCCTCCAAGATCTTTTGATAATTCTATTTTACTCAGAATTTTTTCCATATGTTCTTTGGAAACTACCGCTCCCAAATTTGAACTTTCATCTTTTGGATCTCCAACTATTAGTTTTGATGCTTTTACAACAAGAGCATCTCTAAACCTTTCGTAAATTTCTTCTTGAATAAATAATCGAGATCCACATAAACATATTTGCCCTTGATTAGTAAATGCGGCACGTGAAGCAAAACTCACAGCCTTGTCAAAATCTGCATCTGCAAATACAATATTTGGGTTTTTACCTCCTAATTCTAAAGATAATTTCTTGAACATAGGAGAGGTAACTCTAGCAATATGTTTTCCTGTAACGGTTCCACCTGTGAACGACACAATAGGAGTGTCTGGATGTGTGGTAAGAGGATCTCCAGTTCTGCTTCCTAACCCATGAACAATATTTAATACTCCTTTAGGAAGTCCTGCTTCAATACATATTTTACTAAACAAATAAGCGGTCATAGGTGTAACTTCTGAGGGTTTTGCGACTACAGTATTTCCAGCAGCAATTGCAGGCGCAATTTTCCAGGTAAGTAAATATAGAGGTAAATTCCAAGGAGAAATACAAGCTGCTACTCCAACTGGTTGACGTAAAGTATAGTTAATTGCAGTTCCGTCCATTTCGTGCATTTGTGAGCTATTATGTAAGATTGCTCCTGCAAAAAATCGGATATTAGCAGGAGCTCTTGGAATATCCACATGTGCAGCAAGCGTCTCCGGCTTACCATTGTCTTTACTTTCTGCTTTTACCAATTCGTCAAAATGTTTTTCAATACTATCAGCTAGTTTCATTAAAATATCTGACCTCTTTTGTTTTGGGGTTTTACTCCAAGTATTAAAGGCTTCTTTTGCGGCTTCTACCGCTAGATCGATATCTTCTTTTCCAGAATCTGGAATTAGAGAGTATGGTTTGCCAGTAGAAGGATTAAAATTATCTAAATACTTTCCATTTATTGGTTCTACTAATTCCCCGTTTATGTAATTTAAAATCTTCTCCATATTATAAACTATTAGTTCTCCCCCCATCTACTGGAACATTGATTCCGTTTACATAAGAAGCTGCGGGAGTACATAAGAAGGCTATTGCATTTGCTACTTCATTAGCTGTCCCAAATCTTGCAGCAGGAACTCCTGATTTCATAGCATCTGCAATTTCTTCTTGTGTTTTTCCTTGTGATTCAGCTTTTTTTGTAATTAGACTTTTTAGTCTGTTTGTATTTGTAAAACCTGGTAATACATTATTTACTGTTATTCCATATGCTCCTAGTTCAATAGATAGAGTTTTTGCCCAATTAGCGACTGCAGCCCTAATAGTATTAGAAACTCCTAATCCAGGAATAGGAGCTTTTACAGAAGTAGAAATGACATTTACAATTCTTCCATAACCTTCTGATTTCATGCCATCTATTACTTTCTGAACTAAAATCTGATTATTTACTAAATGCATATTGAAAGCATCTTCAAAAGATTGTGTTGTTGCATTAATAATAGGCCCTGCTGATGGCCCTCCAGTATTATTTATTAAAATATGATAAATTCCTTTTAAACGATTAACTTCTTCTTTTAATTTTCCTTTGTCAGCAAAATCAATACAGACAAATGAATGTACTTGCCCTTTTGATTTATCTAATTCATTTAAAACATTCAAAAGTTTACTTTCGTTTCTAGCAATTAGTGTAATGTTCGCTCCAAGTTTTGCTAATTCTAATGCAGTTGACTTTCCAATGCCTTGGGTGCTTCCACAGACAATTGCATTTTTATTTTTTAAGTCTAAGTTCATTTATTTTGTGTAATTAAATCCTAAAGAGTCTTTTATATTTTGAGGTAGTTGAGGTAAGTAAGAACGAGAAATCATTAAAGTGGAGATGTTTGCTAAATCAGTGAATATTTTGTGTTTGTCTACCGTTTCTTTTAAATATCCTTGTCCTGAACTACCTCCAGTTCCAATTTTTTGTCCAAGCATTTTTTCAACCATCTGTACATGACGAAAACGCCAAGAAGCTATTTTATGGTCTAATTCTATCAAACTTCTTAAAAATTGATAAGGTAAATGTAATATTGGTTCATCTCTGTATAAGTTTATTAATAAAGCGGACATTGTAGCTTTATAGGAGAGATTTGTTTCTCTATTTTCAATAGCCTTATTATGTTCCTCTTCACTTAATACTCTTTCAAAGTATTTCTTATTTTCTTCAATCATCCTTATTCTAATTTCTCTATCAGAATCAGTTAGAGTTGCTGTTTTTATACCCTCAATTTCTTTATTTAACATTTCTTTTACGGCAGAGTCGTATTTTTTTGTGAAATCAAACTCGTCAATATTTAAAAATGGAATTCTTTCTAGCCAATTTTCTACCACATTAAATAAAGAGTAATTATCTTCTAATTCTAGTATTTCCTTTTTTTTCTTCCCTTCAAATTGAGCGTGGTAAGGGCATCCTCCAAATTGATGACGTTTTTTAATTTTTAATCCAAGCATTACTTCCAACTTTCGGAATTGATGAGACTGAAATCCAGAGGCAGGAGAGAGTTGATCTCTAAAATCAAGAAAATCTAAAGAGGTCATAGTTTCTAAAATTTCTAACTGACCTATAAGAGTAGACATGATTTTATTTACTCTATCCATCCTGCTCACTACTACTCCGACATTTTTCTCATCTATTTTTTCATCTTTAAATAAATCCATTACAGAATTTATTTCATGTATAATTTGTTTAAACCATAACTCATAAGTTTGATGTATTATGATAAATAACATTTCTTCATGTGCAGCGTCTTTTCCTTCCCCACTGAGAGGGGATTGAGCGTCTAGAATTTTATCTAGGGATAGGTAATTAATATAATGAACGGATGAAATTTTTTCTGACATTTACTGATATTTATAAAGCAGTAAAAGTAAGCAATCTGAAATTAAATCAAAAGAGAAATTACTAAAAAGAGATAGAAGAAAACACTTAAGGATTCAATCCAAAATGAAAAGAAGAAATCTTCTTTTTTTTCATCAGATTTGAAAATTAGTATGCATGAAAATACACAAATAATCAAAATAGTAAAGAACAAACTTAAATTCACAATCTTTTGCGAGAGCTGAATAATAGAAATGAAACAAATTAAAAGTAATGCGAAAATTGAAAGTAGTTTTGATTTTTGAATCCCTAATAATATAGGAATTGTTTTTAGATGATTTTTGTCGTATTTTACATCTCTAATATCAAATGGAATTGTAATTGCAAAAACAAATAAAAATCTGGAAATAAGATTAAGAATCACATTGTTGTTTAATGATAGATTGTTTTCGGAGATTAAAAGATACATGCTAGCTATTGTCCATACTGATGAAATAATTAAGATTTTACAATAGGGTATACTTCTAATTCCAAAAGGGTACATTATAGACACAATTCCTGTAAGAAATATTACATTTTGTGTTTGAGTATTAAATTTTAGGAAATAATACATACTAAAACTAGCTCCGATTATTATTAGTATATAAATTAATTTAAGATGTTTTAGTATCCATTCTTTTCTTTTGTGATTTTTTCCTTTTTTAATTCTAATAATTCTTTGAATATTATAAGTAAATAAGCTTGCGAAAAAAACAAAGAAGCTTATATTATTATTTGTAGATTTTAACAATATTTCAGAGCTCAAAGCTAGAGAAAAAACACAAATTGAAACAAAAATATTTGTATTAATTAAGACTCTAAAAAAGGATGTTATTCCAATCATTTTTCAAAGGTATGATTTTTTATTAACAATGTAATTTATTAGGATTTCAATGCTTAATTTTGCCTTCTAAATTTAATAAAGATATCATGAGCAATTTTACGAATAGACACAATGGATTAAAACAATCTGATATAAATAAGATGCTTGTAAAAATAGGAGTTGATTCTATAGATCAGTTAATAGATCAAACTATTCCTTCTAACATTAGGTTAAATAAGAGTTTAGATTTGCCAGAAGCATTAAGTGAAAGCAGGTTTTTGGACCATATGTATACTTTAGCCAAAAAGAATAAAAATTACAGATCTTATATTGGAATGGGATATTTTAATACTATTCTTCCTGCTGTGATACAAAGAAATATTTTAGAAAATCCTGGATGGTATACTGCTTATACTCCATATCAGGCGGAGATCGCTCAGGGAAGATTAGAAGCTTTGTTAAATTTTCAAACAATGATTTGTGACTTGACTGGAATGCAAATTGCAAATTCATCTTTATTAGATGAGGGTACGGCTGCAGCGGAGTCTATGTGTATGTTATATAACACCATGAGTAGACCTAAGAAAAAATCAGGAGCTAATAAATTTTTTGTTTCGGAATTGTGTTATCCTCAAACTATTGATATTTTAAAAACTAGATCAGAACCATTAGGAATTGAGTTAGTCATCGGAAATTATAACACAATTGAACTTACAGATGAATTTTTTGGATTAATTTTACAATATCCAGCAAAATACGGAGAAGTTTTAGATTATTCTGAAATAGTAAAGAAGTCAAAAGATTTAGAGATTGGAGTTGCCGTAGCTGCTGATTTATTAAGTCTGTCAATTTTAACTCCCCCTGGTGAGTGGGGAGCAGATGTTGTTATAGGAACTTCACAACGATTTGGGATACCTATGGGATATGGTGGGCCTCATGCTGCCTATTTTGCAACTCATGAAAAATATAAAAGAAATATCCCAGGAAGAATTATTGGTGTTACAAAAGACGCTGATGGTAATAGAGCTTTGAGAATGGCTTTACAAACAAGAGAACAACATATAAAAAGAGAAAAAGCAACTTCAAATATTTGTACGGCACAGGTTTTGTTAGCGGTTATGGCTTCTATGTATGGAGTATATCATGGCCCAAATGGAATACGAAAAATAGGTAAAAAAATACATTCCTTAACATCTAAACTGTCTGAAGGTCTTACACAGTTAGGATATCGTCAAATCAACAAAACATATTTTGATACTATTCTTATTAATGTAGGAAATGTTTCTATGGAAAATATAAATACATATGCTGAAGATGCAAAAATAAATTTTAACTATATCGGCGAGAAAACGCTATCAATTAGTTTAGATGAAAAAGATGATTTAGATAATGTAAATGATATCTTAGAAGTTTTTGCAAAAAGTTGTAATCATTCGGATTCTAAAAATTTAATTGAAGAAGTTTTAAAAGGGAATTATGATGAGGCTTACAATAGAATTCCTGAGAATCTATACAGAACCTCAGAATATATGCAGAATGAAGTTTTTAATTTATATCATTCCGAAACAGAAATGATGAGATATATCAAAAGACTTGAAAACAAAGATTTGTCCTTAACTCATTCTATGATTTCTTTAGGAAGTTGTACTATGAAGTTAAATGCAGCTTCTGAGTTATTACCTCTTAGTTGGACAGAGTTAGGTAATATTCATCCATTTGTTCCATCTCATCAAGCTCGAGGTTATCATATTATGTTTCATGAGCTAGAGGAAATGTTGTGTGAAATTACAGGTTTTGACGCAATGAGTCTTCAGCCAAACTCTGGAGCTCAAGGAGAATATGCTGGATTAATGGTAATAAGAGAATATCATAAAAGTAGAGGAGATGACCATAGAAATGTGTGTTTAATTCCATCATCTGCTCATGGAACAAATCCTGCATCTGCGAAAATGGCCGGTATGAAAGTTATTGTTACTCCATGTGATGACAATGGTAACATTGATGTGAAGGCTTTAGAAGAAAAAGCAAAAGAACATTCTGAGAATTTATCTTGTTTAATGATTACCTATCCATCAACGCATGGGGTATTTGAAGAACGTATTATTGATATTACAAATATTATTCATGAAAATGGAGGGCAGGTTTATATGGACGGGGCTAATATGAATGCTCAAGTAGGGTTAACGAACCCCGCAATTATTGGAGCTGATGTATGTCATTTAAATTTACATAAAACATTTGCGATTCCACATGGAGGCGGAGGTCCAGGAATGGGACCAATTGGTGTTGTTAAACATTTAAAAGAATTTTTACCATCAAACCCAATTATTAGTACTGGAGGAGAGTATGCAATTCCAGCAATTTCTTCTGCACCATGGGGCTCTTCTTTAGTACTGACTATTTCATATGCATATATTAAAATGCTTGGACCTGTTGGTTTGAAAAAATCTACGGAAATAGCTATTTTAAATGCTAATTATCTAAAAAATAAATTAGAAAAGGATTATGAAATATTATATACTTCAGATTCTGGTAGAGTAGCACATGAGATGATAGTTGATTTTAGAAAATATAAAGAAATAGGAATTGAAGTTACAGATATAGCGAAAAGATTAATGGATTATGGTTTTCACGCACCTACTGTTTCTTTCCCAGTAGCTGGTACAATGATGATGGAGCCTACAGAAAGTGAATCGCTTTCAGAGCTTGATAGATTTATTGATGCTATGAAATCAATTAAAAATGAAATAAACGAAATTATAGATTTCAAATTAGATTTAGAGGACAATGTATTAAAAAACTCGCCACATACCATGTCTATGGTGATAAATTCAGACTGGCAAAGATCATATAGCGTTGAGAAGGCTGTTTTTCCTTTAGAATTTGTTAGAAAAAATAAATTTTGGCCAACAGTTAGAAGGGTAGATGATGCTTTTGGTGACAGAAATTTACATTGTACTTGTGCTCCAATTTCAGACTACATTGAATAGATAATATTTGTTTCTATACAACACTAATTAAGTGTATTTTTTTTTGTAAGTTAGCTTTATTAAAAATTAAAATAAAATAGATATGAAAAAAATTTACTCAATTATTTGTGCGATTTTCTTTTGTGGTTCGATTTTAGCACAATCAGCCAATCCGCAAATCACAAAGAAAGATTACAGCACAATATCCAAATCGATAAATTCTGTTGTTTCAAGTTCAGTTACTAGTGCTCCTGCAACAGTTATATGGTCAGATGACTGTTCTGACATTAATAACTGGAGTTTATCAAACACCTCTATTCCACCTCTAGATTGGAGTATAGAAATGGATCCTGCTGCAATTCCTGTATCGGTTCTTTCACCTTTCGCCTCAACTACTGCTTCTAATGGATATTTATTTATAAACTCAGATGCTACTGGAGGAGGTGATGGAGATGGTACTCCTGTGGAATGTACAGCTACGACTCCAATGATTGATCTATCGGGATGGCCTTATGTGCAACTTACATTCTCTCACAACTATAGATGGTGGCAAGACACAAGGGCGGTCAGAGTCTCGGGAGATGGAGGGAATACATGGACTCAGTTTGATATGACTGATGCTAATGGTTATCCAAATAATCAAAACACTAATAATCCTCAGGATGAAGTAATTAATATTTCGTCTATCGCTGGAGACAGAGATTCTGTAATGGTTCAATTTTATTATTTTGATAATGATTATTGGGCATGGTACTGGGCGGTTGATGATGTTGCTATTTCCGAGATTCCTGATAATGCAATGAATATTACTGAACCTGTTCAAGGAGGTTGGTGGGTAAATTATTTAAATACTGGTGGAGATGGATATGATTACTCAATGAAACCTTTGTCTCAGTTAACAAATAATCCTTATTCATTTGAAGCGGTATTAAGAAACGCTGGAATAGCACCACAAAATTCTTTTTTAACAGCTGAGGTTACCGACGCAGGTGGTTCGGTTCTATTTAATGATGTGTCAAATTCTCTTTTACTTGATGTAAATTACCCACAAGATACATTTGCTGTTAACAGTACATTTAGTCCTACTGCCCTAGGTACATATACTGTTAATATGTGGGGAACTGGAGATTCTACTTCTACACCAATGGTTTCTCTTGATATGACTGTTACCGAAAATATTTATGCAAGGGATTTAAATGCTCCTGACGGTGCGTGGAGAGTTGGAAGATCATGTGGAGGTCAAGTTTTAGGACTAAAATATGATATGTATGCAGATGAAACATTATATGGATTACAGGTTCATATTAATGATCAATCTATTCCTAATACTCCAGTCTTTGTAGTATTATATGAAGATAATCCATCTGGAGACCCATTGTACTTAACTCAATCAGATGATTATTATTTGACATCTGCTGACTTAGGAAATTGGATTACAATTCCTTTTGATGGTGGTTATGATCTTTACTCTGGTACTGGGTATGTTGCGGCTATTGGTGGATATGCGAATCCAGTAGATACATTTTTAGTAAGTGTTTCTGGCGAATCTCAAGGCTCTTGTTTTATACAAGACAATGGTTGTGATATTGGTACTGGAGGATTTGGATATTGGTATACTACTTCTGAAACACCAATGATTAGAATGAGCTTTGACGCTTCTGTTCTTGACTTAAATGAGAGCGCATTAAATAGAAAAATTAATATTCACCCAAATCCAACAAATGGTGTATTAAATATTGACTTAGATATTGTTTCTGAAGAGTTTGTTTTAATTGTTTCTGATATCTTAGGAAAAGAAATATATACTAAAATTGTAGATGGATCTTCTTTTGAAAAAATTGATTTGTCTGAATTTGATAAGGGTATTTATTTGTTAGAGATCTCAAATTCTGATTTTAAATTCTCAGAAAAGATAGTCTTAGAATAACTTTTTTAAAACTGATTTTAAAAGCCTGTGAGAACAGGCTTTTTTTATATCTAAAATTTTGGTAAGTTAGCAAACTAAAACAATTAAAATTTAACTATATGAAAAAACTTTACACAATTGCTTCATTAATGTTAGTTTCTGCATTTACATTCGCTCAAGTGTATGATAATTTGATGCCTGAACCAACAGACGTAAGCTCAAGAACATTAAAATCTCACTTAAACTTTGATCCGAATGGAACTAAAGCTACACCGTTTTGGTCGGAAGATTTTAGTGGAGGAATTCCAGTGACATGGACTAATGGAACAACACCAACTCCCCCGGTAATTTCAGCACCTTGGGTGTACAGAGGTCCTTCTACAAATCCAGGTGTAACTACAGGTTCGCAAGGAGCTTATGCTGGAACAAATGGACCTATTCAGTCACCAACCGCTAGTAATGGGTTTGTTATTTTTGACTCAGATTATTATGATAATGGTGGTACGGCTGGAAATTTTGGAGCTGGACAATATCCTTGTAATGACATCTTAGGAGGTACTCCAACAGGTCATATTGGTACTCTAACTACTGACTCAATTGACTGTTCAATGTACTCTGATGTTACTATGGTTTTTAACTCTTTTTATAGAGAGTACACAGGTATTGCTAAGGTTGCATTCAGTATAGATGGAGGAATAACATTTACAGATACAGTTGAAGTACATCCTGACATTGAAGTAAATGAAAGAACTGACAGTGATTATCAGGTAATGGTAAGGTTTCCATCTAACATTGCGGGAAATCCAAATGTTCAAATTCAATTTATTTACGATGGAACTGTTTTATACAGTACTTATAACGGATATTATTTTTGGATGATTGATGATATTGAATTAATTGAAACACCAGATCACTTATTAGATTTGTCAAGTGAGACCTATGGTGGTTGGTGGATTGGATATCAATCCACAGGAGATTTAGGTATCGACTATACTTTTAACCCTCTCAGTCAAGCGACTGCTAACCCATATAGATTTGAAGCTGTGGTTGCTAATAATGGTGCAGCAACACAAACAAATGTTACAATGCATATAGATATTTCGGATGTATCAGGTAATCCAGTTTGGTCAACAACTTCTACACCAATGACTTTAGATATAATGTCAAATGATACATTAACAACTCAATCATTTGCACCAACAATCACTGGTTATCATCAAGTTAATTATTGGGTAACATCAGATTCTTTCCCTTCTACAGATACAATAGGCCGAGGAACAGTAGTAACCGATACAGTATATGGAGTAGATTTTGATTGGGATTCTGACGGAGCAAATGCTGGAGGAGGATATTATTTAGGAAGAAGTTGTGGAGGCCAAGTTTTAGGTAATGCATTCGATATGTACTTTGACGATGAGGTATCTTCTATATCCTTTCATGTTGAAGATCAATCAATAGCGGGCGCTGATGTTTATGTAGCTTTATATGAAATTGACCCAATGGTTACACCTTATGCACCTGTATACCTAGGTCAATCTGATGATTACACTTTAACTCAGTCAGACATAGGTTCATGGGTCACTGTAGGTTTTTCAGACCCTTTAGGTGTATATACTGGAACTACTTATATAGCTGCTGTAGGTGGATATGCTAATCCTGTTGATACATCATTAATTAGTTCCTCATCAAATGATAACACTTTAAGTTTTGTTCAGGACAATGGATGTGATATTGGTTCAGGAGGATTTGGATACTGGTATTCAATATCATCTCCATTATTAATTAGAATGAATCTTGGTGAGCCTGCTCCACCAACATCTATAGATTCTGAGATATTTAATGGGACTTTATCTATCTATCCGAATCCAAATAAAGGAGTATTTAATTTAGATCTTATAAATGTAAAGGAAGGAAAGTATACTATTAGTGTAGATAATTTATTAGGTCAAGAAGTATATTCAGAAATTAGAAATGTGATTCATTCATCTTCTAGTATTGTGAATTTATCTAATTTAACCAAAGGGGTATATATGATCAATATAGAAAATAATGATACTTCAATTAATAGAAAAATTATTATTGAATAGCTAGATTAATATTGATATAAATTAAAGCCCGATTTTTTTTCGGGCTTTTTTTTTATGATAAAATTACTTATTTTTGTTTACTAATTTTAAATTATTTGTTATGAAAAGAATTCTAGTATTAACTTCAATTTTATTGACAGGAATTGTAGTTGCACAAGATAATTATGAAGACTGCAATAATACTTCAAAGATTATTAAAAATGATATCAGTTCTGATAAATCAGCAGTAGTTATATGGGAAGAAGACTTTGGAGGTGGATTTCCTACTGGGTGGTCGTCTTACACAAACAATACAGGAGCTGGTAATAGTGGTTCCTTGCCTGGAAATACCGCTGAATGCCCATGGAAATATTCTACAGTAGGTTCTTGGGGTTATTGGAATACAAACCAAGGACAGTCAGCTGCACCAGCTATAAATTCAACAACATCATCTAATGGATTCTTAATTTCGGATATTGATTCTGCAAATCACTGGAACGCAGGACAACCTTCTGGAAATACATATTATTACTTAGAATCCTACTTTACAACTTCTGCGATTGATTTAACAGGGTTCCCAAATGTAAGTTTAGAATTTGAACACTCATTTAGATTTAATAATAGTATTAACTTAGAGGTGTCTATCAGCACAGATAGTTTAAATTGGACTACGTATAATGTTCAGGGTAATGCTACAAATAATCAAGCTTCTGCTGATCCAGAATATTTAAGTCTTAATATATCTTCAGTAGCGGGAAATTCTCCAACAGCCTATATTAAAATCGGATGGACAGCTAGATGCTATTTTTGGATGATTGATGATATGAAAATAGTTGAAACACCAGATAACAAAATAGATTTAACTGAAATAACACACGGAGGTTGGTATACGACACCAACAACAAATGGATTTGGTTTAGATTATTCTATGGTGCCATTAAATCAGGCTGTCGCTAATCCATTTACTTTTGAAGGAATTGTAACTAACTTAGGAGCTTTAGATCAGAATACTTCGATTAATGTTAATGTTTTCAATAGTGTGGGTGTGAATACATTTTCAACATCTTCAGCTGATAGCATTTTAGGTCCACAAGACACCATGATTTTCGTTGGTCAAGATAAATTTACACCCACTGTTACGGATAATTATAGTTTTGATATTTGGGCAACTTCAATAGATACAATTTCTGATACAATGTCAGGCTCATTTGAGGTTACAAATAATGTATACGCGAGAGACAATGGAAATGATATTTCGGAATATGGTTTAGGTAGAAGTTGCGGAGGTATGGTTATTGGAAATTATTTTGATATTTATGAGCAAACCGATGTTTCATCATTATCAGTATATGTCAAAGATAACTCTGTTTCTGGCGCTCAAATTTTTTCAGCGATGTATGAAATTGACGCTTCTAATGATAAAATATATTTAGTACAATCAGATGATTATACCTTAACTAATTCTGATATAGGTTCGTGGGTCACTGTATCATTTGATGATCCTGTTACTTTGTTACCAGGTACTTATATGGCAGCTTTTGGTGCCTATGCTAACCCAGTGGATACTTCCGTAATTGGAATGTCACAATATACATATCCTACTACAAGTTATATTCAAAAAAATGGATGTTTAACTGGTACACAAACTTTTGGAAGTTGGTATTGGTTATCAAGAGTCCCTATGATTAGAATGAATTTTGCATCAGTTTCCTCTATAGAAGAAAATATATTTTCTGGAAAAGTTTCTATTTACCCTAATCCTTCAAGCGGTATTCTAAATCTAGATATGATAGGAGTTTCTCCTGATGAATATTCTATAAAATTAATAAATATTCTTGGAGAAGTTGTGTATTTATCCTCTATTCAAACAAATGGAATATATAATGATGTAATTGATATAAGTGGACTAGAATCTTCTACTTATATTCTTCAAATAGAAAATGAGAATTACATATATACAGATAAGATCATTATAAAATAGTTAATAAAAACCAACAAGAAATTGTTGGTTTTTTTATGGACATGTTTTGTTAATTCCAAATACAAATTCTTCAAAAATATTTAACTCTTCTGCAAACTCACTGGCAGAGAAATCTGTAATATCTGAGTAAGATATTAGTTTTTTATAATCTTTTAATAGTTGATTTGCAATTGGCATATACGACCAATGCCATTTCTCTTCATTATATCCAGTCAACCTTCCTCCTGTTTTCTTTTCTGAGTATACTTGGCAGAATCCAAATTTAGGAGCATTCTTTGTTAACCACTTATATTCTCGATTTGCTTTCTCATTTGTTCCATCAAAGTATTTGTCAAAACCATTTATGTCTATATCCGTTCCCCAATGGTGTCTCGAGGTTGATGGCATAGAGCTCCATAGCATGATTTTCTGTATAATTTCTTTATCATTTAACCCCTCTTTTTTATAATTCTTATATTTCCGTTCCCAAATATTCTTTTGTGCATAAAAAGTCCTAGTTCCCGAAACAATAGTTAATGAGATTCCATCTTTTTCAGCAGCTTTTCTCATTTTTATAAAAGATGCAATAGTTAATTTATGTAAATACATTTCGGGTTTAGTGTGGTATTTTTTGTCTAAAACATCAAATTCAGGGTGAGATTTTGGGTCAAATTTTCCTATTAAGAAATTTTTCAGATCATTAGTTTTGTTTTCTTCTTTCATTGTAATTAACGTTTCTTCTTGTTTTAAGTTAATGACGGGTTCTTCTGTCGATTGCTTAGTTGAGCAAGATACAATTAGAATAGAGAATAAAAGATATGGGTATTTCATATATTTTAGTTAGGTAAAGATATAATTTATTTTAAATAGAGATATTTAGTTTTAGTAAAAACCTTCTTGGTGCTTGCATGTCTGTTGGTCTTGTAAGTATTTCAGAGTTTAAAACATTATTAATAATAAAATTCAGTTTTGTAAATTTATTTATTCTAAATCCTAGATTAAAATCAATTAGCACATCTCCTTTTTTATTGTTTTCTCTAGATTCATTAATTCCTGGAATAATAGGAGCTTGAATTTGAATAGTATCGTTATAATAAATTCCATCATTTACTAATTCAGTTGTAAATATATTATCAATATTTCTCATATAATCATTATACATAACAATGATTCCTGAACTTAATTTTTTGTATTGTAACTGAGCAGTACATTTAAATAAGTGTTGGTATCTATATTTTAAGATAGTTGTGTCAGAACTACTGTTGTTAAATGTTATATCTTGTAATACACCTAAATTATTTGTTTGAGCATAGACTGAATCAGGACTTAAGGAAATAGGATTCATATATGTATATCCAATTGAAATATTAGATTTTATATTGTCATTAAAATTATATGAAGCATTTAATTCAGTTTCTATTCCCTCAATTTGAGTTTTACCTATATTGACAGTTTTAAAACCAAGACCGTAGGCATGTTCTATATCATATTCAGTTCCCCATTGAGCGAAACTAAATTCCATCATATTTTCATATTTCATTAAAAAATACGCAAGATCAAAATCAATTAGTAATTTATTAATCTTTTTATTGTAATGAAATGCACTTTCAAAACTCCATCCATTTTCTGGTTTTAAAGATAGGTTTGGGTAGATATATGTTCCCCCATGAACGTTTGTAGAGGCAGACATTTCTGCTATACTTGGAAATCT
>CEOV01015595.1_pt1 | contig 15294 bp, 13 predicted proteins | sample 530631 | NCBI WGS metagenome assembly CEOV01 (sample SAMEA2620756, study PRJEB7988) | marine metagenome | isolation source: saline water (ENVO:00002010), including
AGATAATGAATGTTCTATCGGAGAACCCGCAACTATGCACTTTTTTGGTCTCGCCATGGAAGACCCGAAGAATCACTCAAATGAAACTATAACTGTATTTAGGACATCAATGATTGAATACCTATAGGTTACGCGGATACCATGAAGAGCGATTTAGACATCGCCCGCGAAGCGGAATTAACATCAATACAAGATATTGCTTGGAAGATAGGTTTTGATGCGGATGAGATTGTACAATATGGTGGAGAAATAGCAAAAATTCGTTGGAGTTCTTTAAAGAAACGTCTTGGAGGCCCTAAGGGATTCCTTGTCCTAGTAACTAGTGTTAATCCAACTCCTTTTGGGGAAGGTAAAACTGTGACTACAATCGGATTATCACAAGCATTAAACAGGATTGGAAAAAATGCATGTTGCGTAATCAGAGAACCTTCAATGGGGCCTGTCTTTGGAATAAAAGGTGGTGCTGCAGGAGGAGGATACTCTCAGGTATTGCCCATGGAAGAAATAAATTTACATTTCACTGGAGATTTACATGCCGTCACTTCAACTCATAATTTACTATCTTCATTAATCGACAATCATATCAAACATGGGAATGAATTAGAAATTGACTCAAGTAGAATCACGTGGCCAAGAGTTCTAGATTTGAATGATAGAGCGATGAGACAGGTTGCAATTGGTTTAGGTGGACCTGCAAACGGTAATGTGAGAGAAGATAGATTCGATATTACTGCAGCATCAGAAATCATGGCGATTTTAGCATTATCTTCAGATTACGCAGATTTGAAGACAAGATTAGGGCGAATTGTAATTGGACAAAGAAAAAACGGATATCCTGTTCTAGCATCGGATATTAATGCTGATGGCGCAATGGCATTATTACTTAGAGATGCATTAATGCCAAATCTAGTACAAACGATAGAAGGAGATCCTGCTTTCATACATTGCGGACCATTTGCCAACATTGCACATGGAAATTCTAGTATTATTGCAGATAAACTCGCTTTAACTTGCACTGATTATGTAATCACAGAAGCAGGTTTTGGTTCAGACATGGGTGCTGAAAAATTCATGCATATCAAAACCCCCGCAAGTGGAAACCCTCCTGATTGTATCGTTGTTAATGTGACTGTTCGTTCAATGAAATTACATGGAGGTGCTTTTGGTAAATCTGCTTCAAAACGTCCATCCCCAGAGATAATTAGAAAGAAGAATGTTGAGGCTGTGATTAAAGGTGCTGAAACAAACCTAACAAAACATATCAAAAATATGCTAATTTTTGGGGTTCCTGTTATAGTTAGTATCAATAGATTTTACACTGATCATGATGATGAAATTAAAGCATTGATTGATGTTGCAGAAAAAGCTGGTGCTAATTCTTGTGTAGAAACAAATGTACATTCTGATGGAGGTCCAGGAGGAATTGAATTAGCGGAAGCAGTTGTTGCAAATTGTCAAAACCATATGGCTGCAGGAAGGCCATTTAATCCATTATTTCCAGATGAAATGCCTGTGATTGAAAAAGCATTGAGAGTTGCAACAAGAATCTATGGGGCCGAAGGAATTAATTTATATCCAAAAGCCCATAGGGATTTAGAGCAAATTCAAAAATGGGGATATGGCAATTTACCCGTTTGTATGGCAAAAACACAGTATTCTCTGAGTCATGACGCCAGTTTACTAGGTTCGCCGACTGGTTTTGAAGTTCCAATTAGAGAACTAAGATTGAATGCTGGTGCTGGATTTATTGTTGCTATCCTAGGCAATATTATGACTATGCCAGGATTACCAAAAATTCCAGCTGCGACAAATATGACCATTGATGATGATGGTGAACTAGAAGGAATGTTCGGTTGAGTAGATAATATGAAAATCATAAAGCGTGGTCCAGATTTTATTAAATTTAGAATCTCATCGGAAGACGATTTATGGACCACAGCAAAACTTTCCAAAAAAGGTAGAAGAATTGGGATGTTAGGTGAAAGAAGGGACCAAACAACTACTGGTGAAGAAGGGGGCAGGGCTAAGGCCGCCACTAGAAAAAAAACATGGATTGAATTAATAATAGAATATAACGAATTCCAAACATTTAGTGATACATTGAGAGTTCACGGAATTATACATGAAGCTGCATTTGATAAAGGAAGTCACCATACACATGTTGTACAAATTGGAGATGAAATTAAACTCTCAATAAATGGTGAATGGCCATATGAGGATATTCAATTAATTAATGCTGCAAGGAACCACTCAAAATCAAGTAAAGTAGCAATCATAGTAGCTGAAATGGATGAAATCATCTTATTTTTAGTAACAATGCATGGTATGAAAGATATTGCAACCTTCTCAATGAGGGGTGGAGGAAAATACTCTGGAAATGCTAAGTCTTCAAATATGGTTCTTAATGAATTTATGAAAAAAGTTGCAACAGACATCAATATACAATTAAATAGGGATATTCCTTTAATCATTTGTGGGCCAGGAATGGCCAGAGATAAATTACAAAGCATGTTTAATTCAATAGAATCTGGTAGAACAATTCGTAATATTGCAACTAGCATGGGTGGACGTGCATCTGCGAATGAAATTTTGAAAGAGGGGTTAGATTTAGATTTATTAAAAAATCATTCAATAATTAAAGAAATAGAACTATTGGAAGATGCATTCACAAGAATTGCTAAACAGGGTGCTGTTGCTTATGGAGAATATGAATTAGTAAAAGCGATGGATGAAGGAGCAATAGAAACATTGCTAATTTCTGCAGAATTATTAAGAGATGAAGAATCTAAAATTAACGATTTAAATTGGTCCGAATGGTGTAAAAAATTGGAATTGTGTGGCGGAGAATTAGTCCAATGTAGTTCAGATCATGATTTAGGATCTCAATTAAAAAGCATGGGTGGGGCTATAGCCAATTTACGGTATATTCTATGAAGGACTAACTCTTCAATGTTACCGGGGAGAACATGTTTTCGCTAGTATCAACAGTTTCTATTGATGATTTTATACCCATCATTACTAGTCTAGGAATCGTGATTTTCCTTTGGAGATTTGTAATTCCTCATGGTTTAAGAGGACTTAGAGTTGCATTTCAGAGAGAAGAAAATGTGTATGAGATTCATATTTTAACAAAAAATACTGCTGATGCTAGAGAATTACTTCAAGATTCCAGAGTAAGATTTGGAATTCAGAGTTATCTTTGGTCATTAACGGGAATCGCAATTTTATTGATGGAATTTTTAATTTCATACACTCAAGGTATTTTTGAACTAAATCAATGGGTATTATTTGTATCAATAATGCTAATTTCAATCCCAGCATTAATTTCAATTCTATCATCACTAGATGCCCAATTAAAATTCAAATTGCGTAATAGAAGAGCAGATTTAGAATTAAAAGGAATTTACCAAAGAGTGATTAAAATGGTAATTTTAAGTATTATTTGGATTGGTCTCACTATTATTTTCAGAATCATCATGAGAGACTATTTTATTACAGATAATAGCAACAGATTAAATTCATCTACTGTCTTTTTTATATTTTTACCAGCAATAATTGCATATGGAAGGGTTCTTGGATCTTCGTGGAATTTATTAGTTAAAAATAAATTATTACATGCTAGAGGAAAACCAACAGAAATTAATCCTGAAATTCCATCAAAGAGAGGAAGGGTTCTATCTACAATAGTTTTAATCACTGCAATCACAATGCCAATTACTGCATTGAATACTCTACTTTCTCTATTTGCTACATTTATGATACCTGAAAGATTTGTACATAGTGAAAGTGTATTTCGCTTTGGAGATATTGCTAAACAAGACACAATTATGGAAGAAGGTGGATTATTAGGTTTTTACGCGATTGAATTGTTTAGTAAAATCGAAATTGATATTATTAGAAAGCCATTAGTTAGCGCTGTATTATTATTTTTAATACTAAATATCGCCGTAGTAGGTATCGCTTTTGTATTTGAGGTTGCGAGAACTATGTTTCTTGCAGTAACTCATATTTCTGGAAGAGCTGGAATAAAACTTGCAGATAATAAATTAATTCGTACTGAAAGAGCTCAGCAAGCAGACATCTTAAGTTTCTGTTTCAGTGGTTTTGCAGGTCAGTCCATGTTCCTTCTAGCATTAGCAATGATGACATTCTGGGATTCTACATTTTTACCTCAAAATGAGGATTGTGGATATTTAGAATCTAATGTCTGTTCAATAGCAACAAAAAATATGCTTGAGGAATTAACTTGGATGATGGCTTCTGCGGGTCAAGTAATTTTCTTATTTGTATGGTTAATCTCAATTGGAAAATTCAAAAAATTAAACGCAATGAATTTTGATGCTGTTGATTTATCAAAAAGATCTGAACTTGAAACACTAAAAAGAAAAATTCGGGTTCAGGATGTGAATGTAATTGATTTAATTAGGAAAGAAAGAATGACTAGAGCTTTCCAAAAATATGATGATATACTTGAAAATAAAGATAGTCAAACGATTACAGCAAAACTTAGATCTGAAATTACACTTTCAATGATTGCAGGCCATTGGGATTTAACTGAAACACTTTCAGATAAATTGTTAGCACTTGAAGGTGGTGAAGATGACTTCGCAAGATTAGCATTAATTGCAGCAAATCTAGCAACTAGAGACTATAAAGAAGCTAAACACCATCTTAATGCAGTTCCAGAACAATCTCAAGAACGATTGATATTAAATTGGATAGGATCATTACTTTCCCCTTCGGAGATAAAATTTAACATGGAAAATATCCACCATATTGAAGTAAGTAGTGCGATTAAAGGGAATTTAGATTTACTTAAATGGTACGAAGATAAAACACCTAATCCAAATATCACAGGACCGAAAACAAATACTCCTGTATCTCGTAAAATTTTGTTAAGGGATATAGCCCTATTAAGAATTGAAAATAGGAGTGAAGATGCTTTAGATATGCTCGAAATGTGGATGGAAGAAAATTTTCAAGATGACTTATGGGCATCTGGCTTGGTTGCAAAATCTCTACTTGAAATTGATTGTGGATTACAATTTTCTGCTCAAGAAACTCTTGAAAAAGTATACATGTATGAGCCTAGACATCCAATGGTTAAAGCCGCACTTGAAATTTTTATGGATTCTGGACTAACTAATAAGAATTGGAACATAGAGTCGAATGAAGCTGTAGATTGGCCAAGTGTGAATAACAATAATATTGATTCAAAAGAATGGAATGAAAAATGGATTGAAACCTACACAGTTCAACCAATTTTATCCAATAATATTGATATTTCAGGTGTCGCACAATCGATGTTAGCAAATATTTGGGTCGCTAATAAATCAATGAGAGAGGCAAACATTGATTTCACAAAAAGAAATATGAAAAATATTCACAAAAAGAAATTAATCCCAACAAGAAATGAAAGACCATTAGGAAATCATTTATTACTAACGGGATTAGTTGGTACGGTGAGCGGAATTCCGTTGGATTTTGGATTTACAAATACATTAAATCCTCAAAATCCATCAATAAAGTCTTATTTCGCAAATAGGTGATTATATGGTTAAAATTAGATCTAGTGCACCAATTCGAATAGATTTGGCTGGAGGTTGGAGCGACATTAGAGATTACACTATCAATTATCCAGGAGCAGTTGTAAATATAGCTATAAATAAAAGAGCACATGCTGAATTAGAAATCAATGAGGATGGTTATCTAAGTATGAATTATAGTTGTGAAGTCCCAGTAGGCACTGGTTTAGGTACTTCAAGCGCAATCAATGTAGCGTTACTCTCATGCATTAATCATAGTAAATTCTCCCCAGAAGATTCCGCTGAAATTGCGCATAAATTTGAGGTTTTATTAGGAGGACCTGTAGGAAGACAGGATCAATGGGCAAGTGCATTCGGTGGAGTTCAATATCTAAAGTTCAATAATGACAATGTAGAAATAAGTCCATTTAAACCTAAGGAGTCTGCAATAAAGTGGTTAGAAAAACATCTAATTATCGCACATAGTAAAATTGCACATAAATCTGGTGAAGTGCATGCGCCAATATGGGAAAAATTCAAACAAAATGATTCTAAAATATTAAATGCCATTCATAAATTAAAAGAACTAGCTGACAAAATGGCTTTGGCTCTGGAAAATGACAATCGAAATACAATAAAAAATATACTTAATGATGTTACTAAAACCACTGATGAATTATCAAGATCAATAAATGACCCTGTAAGAGATGTTTGTGATAGATTGATTGATAATAATACAATTAGCGCTTGGAAAGTAATGGGTGCTGGAGGAGGAGGGGCTGTTGCTTTATTGTCAAATGAAGATAAAATTGAAGAAACAATAAAACAATGTGAACTTGCTGGTTGGATGGTAATAGAATGGTCTACAGATAATGAAGGCGTATTAATAGAAAAAAATGAGGAGTAATTATGAATATTGTTTCAAATGATGCAAAAGATATCGATACAGATTTTTTAATTTATTCAGCTGACTTTTGTCCGTATTGTGTTGCTGCTGAAAGATATTTACGTAGTCATGGGTTTAGTTATACTATTGTTGATTTAACTCATAATTTAGAAAAAAGAAGAGAGATAATAATTGAAACTGGACATAGAACCGTTCCAGTGATTTTTGATTTAAGGAATAATCAAATTGCTTTCATTGGAGGATTTGATAATTTACAGGAATCAGGAATTGTTTGAAAAGACTTCTTGAATAAAACTTTTGATTTTTTCATGTTCACTTAGTGGAATCATATGACCTTTTTCATGGATTATTTTTTCAAGAACCCAACCTTCTTCCTCAAAAATTTTTACTAATTCATATGAATCGTCAAAATCAATAATTTTATCTGTTTTACCATGCATCCAAAGTGTAGGTATAACGTTATTATTCCTTAATGCTTCACGTAATTTATTTTCTTCAATCGCCCTAGTTCCAAGTAAAACTAATCCTGAAATACGTTCAGAAATTTCACTTAGCATCATTATTTGAGCCATTACCGCACCTTGGCTGAAACCCCCTAAAATGATCTTACCATCACTTGGGATCTTTTTTACTAAGTATCTCATAGAGTGAGTGATTTCTTCCAGTAATTTTGTAGATATCTTAATTTTTTGTGGTTTGGCTTTTGAATCCGCAGTATATTCCCACCAACAAAAACCAGTTTTTTCATGTTTAAATGGGGCATCTGGAATGTATAATTCACATCCAGTGGGACAAATTTTTTTCGCAAATGGATACATTAATTTTGCTGAACCTGTTAGTCCATGCAACATTACTAATGTTTGCTGCATTTATCCACCTAAAATTCCCATACTGTTTCTAATCCACCTACAACAATAACATGTATCATTGAATCTGCACCAGTACAAGTAACGGTAAGTGAATATTCTCCTGCTTGAGACGGAATGACTGAAATTGAACCCTTCTCTGATGTTCCTGAGTTCCAAGCTTCAACCTTTGGACTAATTCCTGTATGATCTTTGATTGTGAATGTACCGTGAGATGATGCTGAACTAGTAATTTCAACATCTAAATAAATATACAAATGATCAAAATCTCCATCACTAGGATGACCGTTATTCAAGAAAATTGAATCATAAACTTCACCATCATTTCCTTGATATACTTCATTTCTCAGGTCATACGCTCTAACAAAATATGCATCCCCTGCATAATCCTCGTCATTTTGACCAGAAAACATCATTTCTAATTTAGTTAAATCTTCAGTTTCCATCCAAACTAATTTAGATATAAATCCGATATTTGTATCAAATGAATATTCGATTAAACCTCCCTCATCATGGTTTGCAGTCATATAGGCTATTCCATCATTTATCATTAATACCTGAGAGTTCCAATTCGTATATCCAAATAAATCAAATGACCAGATTTTCCCTTCTACTAATGGAAAACTAAACACTGGTTGAGGAATACCATTTTCATAGACAGATAAATTAGAATGAGTAATCCTTCCCAAAAATGGATTGAAATTCAATAATGCATGCCTGTGTGCTTCTAATTGATTTGTAATTCCTAGCATATATGAGGTGTTTTCCTCAGCATCAGTTTCTGTAACAACTAGTCTTGTAGTGACATCACCAAATTCAGGTGTTGTAAATGTGTACATCCACCAATCTCCAATTTCCCATTGAGGGACTAAAAGTTCATCATCACTTGAACTCCCTGAGTTATTTGAACTTACACATCCTGAAAGAAACATCAATAAAACCACAATTAATGCGGTTGATTGATTTTTTCTTAATGCCCACTTTTGAGCCATATTTACACCGATTCTAAACAATTACTGGAACAATTACTAAAGAAACTATGGACATTAATTTAATCAAAATATTTAATGAAGGTCCACTGGTATCTTTGAAAGGATCTCCAACAGTATCACCAATTACTGCAGCAGAGTGTGCTTCTCCGCCTTTAGATTCTCCTTCTAATTCTCCCGCTTCAATCGCTTTCTTCGCATTATCCCATGCTCCACCTGCATTAGCCATGAATAATGCAAGCAGCACTCCTGTAACTGTAGCTCCTGCTAACATTCCTGCAAGTCCTTCTGCACCTAGCGCAAGACCAACAACTAGCGGACTAAATACTGCAATCACTCCAGGTAGAACCATTTCCTTGATTGCTGAATCTGTACTGATTTTAACACATTGTTCTGAATCTGGATATATTTTTGTTCCTCCATCTTCTTTTACTTCAATTGTTTCTGGCCATTTATTGATGTCATCTAATTCATCATCTTTTATCGTACCCTTTAATGCCTTTTTCATTACTTTGAATTGTCTAACAATTTCATCTACCATTTCTTCAGCTGCTCTTCCAACTGAACTCATTGTTAATGCCCCAATTAAGAATGGTAAACTTCCGCCAATTAATAATCCAATAACTACTTCTGAATCTGTTAGTAGAATATCAATGTCTTGACCGCTCGCTTTTTCAACTGATGTATTGAATGCTGCGAATAATGCAAGTGCTGTCAATGCTGCTGAACCGATTGCAAAACCTTTACCCGTAGCTGCAGTTGTATTTCCAATTGAATCTAATGCATCAGTAATCTTTCTTGTTTCAGGACCTAGTCCACTCATTTCAGAAATTCCGCCCGCATTATCTGCCACAGGTCCATAAGCGTCAACAGTCATTGTAACTCCAACAGTAGCTAACATACCCATTGCTGCTAATGCAATTCCATAAACTCCCGCAAAATAATTAGACATGTAAATACCAACTGCAATTAATATTAGTGGGATAAATACACTCTCCATCCCTACCGATAAACCAGAAATTGCATTTGTAGCGGGTCCTCTTTTTGAAGCTTCAGAAATTCTCATTACCGCACGTGGCTTTATTCCAAATATTTTTTCAGTTGAAGTATAATATTCTGTTACAAGTCCAATCAAGATACCTACAATACTTCCTGCAATAATAGCGTATAATGGTTCAATTGGTAATCCAAACATCTGTAGAGCAATATAACTACCTAACCAAAATAAGAATGCTCCGATAAATGTAGTATTTCTTAGTGCTGATGCAGGGTCTCCTTCTTTCAAAATCCTCATAGAAAATACACCAATCACACTAGCCACAAATCCGATTATTGCTAGTAGAAGAGGGAGAATCATCAAAGATTCATTATAATTTGCTAAATCATTTGCATTCTTTCCCATCTCACCTAAATCAATCCATGCAATTGTAGATGCAATTACCATTGCGGCTATTAAGGAACCAACAAAAGATTCGAAAATATCCGCTCCCATTCCAGCAACATCACCGACATTATCTCCGACATTATCTGCAATTACACCAGGGTTCCTTGGATCGTCCTCTGGAATTCCTGCCATTACTTTGCCGACTAAATCAGCACCGACATCTGCTGCTTTAGTGTAAATTCCACCACCAACTCTAGCGAATAGAGCTATGCTGGAAGCACCCATACCAAAACCAGAAATGTATGTTATTTTGTCTACAGTTCCATACATTACGTACATCACTGAAATTCCAAGTAAACCTAAACCTCCGACACATAGCCCCATCACAGCACCACCATTGTAAGCTACCTGTAATGCTGCACCTTGACCCTCTGAATTAGCAGCCATTGCAGTTCTTGTATTAGCTGCAGTGGCAGCACGCATTCCAATATTCCCTGCCAACCCACTAGCAAAAGCCCCCATCAAGAAAGCAATCGATACTTCTAAACCAAGATCATCATTTGTTTGTCCGCCAGCAAATAATAAACCTGCTACAACTAAAACAAAAATTATCAAAATTCTATATTCTGCATTTAAAAATGCCATTGCACCTGATTGAATTTTATCTCCAATACTTGCAACTGTTTCATTCTCAACATTTTTACCGCTTAATTGCTTATACAATAAAAATGCTATTCCCAAACCCAGTAACGAAATTATTACACCTAATTCTCCAACATCCAAAGGTAAGTCTTCAAGTTCCAAATCTTTTCACCTATATAACCCTCAACAATGCTGTATATTAATGGAATAGTAACTAGATACATCACAGACTCTATTTTCTTTGTTTTTTAGGTTTTCAGATTAACAATACCCGCAAAATTTTCTAAAATCTTAGCCCCATCATGTTCTTTGTTAAATTTCTCTTTTTCTTCCAATGAAATATGACCTAATTTGTAAGATCTTTCTATTCTAGGCAAACTTGCCTCAGGATGAAATTGAACCCCCCACACAGGAATTAATCGTCCATCTTTACTAATCCTAATTGCGGCATTTTCACAATGTTTTGAAGAGCCCAATAACTCGATTTTTATAGTGTCATCAGTAGAAATTTCAATAACATGATCTTGGTGTGTATACAAGGCAATAGGACCTGATCCATCATTCAATAATCCCTCAAATAAGGGATCTTTTAATCCAAGATTTGATAATTCTAAGTTATATATTGCATCAGTTCTATCATCTGAACGAATAACACTACCTCCCAGAGTATCCGCAAGTAATTGGTGTCCAAAACAAATACCCAAAGTTGGAATCGTACTATTTACAGCACCTCTAAGAATTTGTTTTGCTTGTTTCATCCATGGCTCTGGTTGTGATACATTTCTTCTTGAGCCTGAACAGAATAAACAAGATATTTCATTTTTTTTCAACCATTTTGACAATTCATCTACACTCCCAACTGGTGTTAATATTCGATTAAACTCAACAATACAATCGCCGATATTTTCTGAAGTTTTTGATTCGAAAACGACTTCATCATCCCAAAAAGGTACCTTTTCTTTTTCAATATAAATCAATTCTAACTGATTTTCCTTCAACAATACCAAATCTTCATATTGGGGAGTAATCAACAAAACTTCTAAATTAGAATTTAATTTTGTGAAGGGTTTTACCATTTCGATATTACCTCCATGACCGAATTCTGATCTTTCGGCCAATAAGTCGAGAATTAATATCCGCATTTAGTATTCTACAAATTCTCACTCATATTTGAGTTTCTATACAAGGTTTGAATTAGTAGAATGTTTTCACGGGAATGAAGTTTATGGCAGATATTGCGATTAGTAAAATACACGAGTCCATTGGCCCAGTTCAAGAAATTCTAGATCAGCATGATGGTATTGTAAATGTGATGGATACTACCGATGGTAATGTAATGATTTCTTTAGAAGGTGGATGTACTGGTTGTTCATCAACACCAATGACTGCTATGCAAATTTATTATTCATTGATGAAATTAGAAGAGGTAAATGACGTAATATTTGTAAATGGTGAATTACCACCATTTATGCGTAACTTCATTAATCAAAAATTGGAAGCAGAAGAACAAATGGCTGATGATGATTAAAAACAATACTTCATAACCTTAAAGGTGATGTGATATTTATATGAACAAATCTTTTTCTGTATTTGTTTGTGTTATTTTTTTGACTTTTTCATTGTTAATTTTTGATAATGCTTCTGCCCAATCTGATGGCCAAGACGATTGCCCTAATATTGAAGGAAATTCAACAAATGACAGAGTTGGGTGTTTAGATACTGATGGAGATGGATGGTCAAATCCGGATGAGAACTGGACCGTGAGTGATGGAGCAGATGCATTTGAAAATGATAAAACTCAATGGAAAGATTTGGATAAAGATGGTTTTGGAGATAATTCAACAATTGGTGCGAATAATATTGACTATTGGCCTGAAGACAGATTAAGACATAATCCTGTTTTACTAATCGCCTGCGATCCTTCTTCCAATACAATCACAATCTCTGAAAAAAGTTCATTCTTTTGTAAAGTAACAAATCCAATGGATTCAATTTCTGTAAATGTTAGAATTGAATGGATTCCTCTTGAAGGAATTTCATCTGAATGGGATTCTAGGGAAGTAACTTTACAACCAAATGGAGAACAAGGTCACTTAACCATGTTTAGTGTTCAAAATACTGGTGAAGAATTGGGGTTAAGTGGCGGTGAAATAAAAATTTGGGTACAAAACCAACAGTCACCTTCAGCTATTGCTAAACTACCAATTTATGTAATTAGTGAACACCCTGTGGAAGGAAGTGATTTACAGGAAGACGTTAGTAAAGCATTTAGTTTTTCAAGAATGCACGACGGAGTTGAGCAAGTCGCTAATAAAATTGAACAATCCTCTGGTATATTTCTTCCGACATGGTCAATTTATACATTTTTGATTGTTATGTTTTCTTTATCATTGAAAAAACCCTCTAAAATCTTCAGAGGTAAATTAACCCAAGAAGCCCCAAAGAAAAGAATCATTGAAAAAGATCCAGAATACGGTGAACCCCCAAAATATTACGTGAAAAAGTCTCAAAATATAGAAACTACAAAAGAAATGAATAATTTAACTCCTGACGAATTTGACTATGTACCTAAGCGATTAAGATAATCATTCTTCTTGACTTAACCTACCAATCTGGTGTGGATTCATTCCTTGAGATATTTGTTTTCCTTTAAGATTAAGTCTAGCTGCAAACATTATTATCAAATTTAATGCGATTAGAGGAGGTATTAATTTTTCTGAAGACCAAAATGTACCACCATTTATTAGAATAATTGTCAATAATACAGCAGAAAATATACAACAAATTGTAATTATTTGTTGTACTAAAACCTCAACTTTAGGATTTCGAGAAGCCGTTGCAATCACAGTAAATGCAAATACTGCCAAACCACAAGAAAAATTAGTAATTGTTTCTAGAATTTCAAGGTTCATGACCATTGCAAAGAGACATATTATTCAAAATAATTGGTACAATTTACCGCCATACTCAAGTGATAGCAAGTTTTCATTAGAATATGGGCGGAGGTGGAGTTTGGAAACTTCCCAAACCAAGAGCAAAAGGTTCACCTCATTTTAGTAGAAATCAAATCGCTACTGCATTACATCAAGTGGGTGTTTTACTGGAATTAAGAGGGGCTAACCCGTTTAGAACCAGATCTTATTTTAATGGTAGTAGGACTATTTCAACTTTAAACGAGGATTTTGGAGAAATTGTTGTAAGTGGAAGATTATTGGACCTAAAAGGAATTGGAAAAGGTTTAGCTGCAGGAATAACTAAAGCAGTTTTGGATGGAGAATGGGCTGAAGATTGGATTGAATTATTCGAAACAACACCTTCTGGGTTAATAGAAATGCTAGGAATTCCAAACCTAGGTCCAAAAAGAATTAAATTACTGAATGAGGAGTTAGAAATTACCAATATTTTAGAATTACAAGAATCATGTGAAGCCGGAGAAATTGAAGGTTTAGCTGGGTTTGGTAAAAAATCACAGCAAAGAATTTTGGATGGAATCAAACTATTAAGGCGATTTAATGCAAGAAGGAGATTGGATATTGGATTACTTTATGGAAATGCACTTAAAAATTTGATTAGTAAGATTCCAAATGTAGAGAAAATTGAATTGGCTGGATCTGCAAGAAGGAAAAAGGAATCGATTGGTGATTTAGATTTAGTTGTTGGGGCCGAAATTCATAATCATGAAGAAATATCTAATTCAATTCTATCACTTCCAGGGATTGCTGATATTAAAGGCGCTGGAGATTCAAAAATAAGTTTAATTTTAGATACTAGTATATTTGAAAATGAATTTGATTTAGGGAATGTTGACGAAGGAGTCCTTGAGGCAATAGGTGGAGAAGATTATGAAAAAATGGAAGCTAGCGGTACAATAGATGCACAAGTTCGAATAGTTCCTGTAGAAATGTTCCCATTCACTTTGGCATATTTCACTGGGTCAAAAGAACATAATATTAGGATGAGACAACGTGCATTAGATCGGAATCTAAAATTAAATGAATTCGGTCTAATCCCAATGGATAGTATTGGTGAATTAAAAGGAATAGAAGCTGCAAAATTCTCATTAGATGCTAATTCAGAAGAAGATATTTACAAAATTCTAGACTTACCATATATTGTTCCAGAATTAAGAGAAGACTTAGGTGAAATTGAAGCTGCTGAATCAAATAATCTTCCAGAATTAATTTCAATTGACACAATTAAAGGCGCATTCCACAATCATACCACTCTCTCTGATGGTGAAGCCACATTAGAACAAATGGCAGATGCTGCTAGAAAATTAAATTGGGAATATTTAGGTATTTCAGATCATTCGGAATCATTAAAAATAGCCAACGGAGCAAGTGCAAACGACCTTTTAGAACAAGGCAAATTAATTAAAAAATATAATCTAGAATGGGAGAATAATAACGATAAATTCAGAATGTTCCATGGAGTTGAGTCCGATATATTAGAAGGAGGGAAATTAGATTATACTAATGAGGTCTTGAACGAATTGGATTATGTAGTTGCATCAGTACACGCCATAAGTAAATGGAAAAATAGAGATGAATCTGACAATACCGAAGATTTAATGCGTACAATTGAAAATAAACATACAACAATGTTAGGCCATCCAACAGGTAGGATTATCCAAGGAAGAGATGGATATGAAGTGGATTTACATTCAATCATTCAAACAATGGGTGAGATGAATAAAGAAGGAATTTTTAAGGCAATAGAACTCAATGCATCACCATACAGATTAGATTTAGATTGGAGATTATGTAAATTTGCAAAAATGTGTGGTGTACCCGTTTCGATTAACCCTGATGCTCATGACATCGTTGGACTTAAAGACGTGCGTTATGGGGCATATATTGCTAGAAAGGGATGGTTGGAGAAATCTGACATACTTAATAGTAAAAATAGTCAAGAAGTAGAAGAATTATTTAACGAAAGAAAGTGATAATATGAGGATATTAAGGACTGTAACAATAGGAAC
>CEOV01019908.1_pt1 | contig 15280 bp, 17 predicted proteins | sample 530631 | NCBI WGS metagenome assembly CEOV01 (sample SAMEA2620756, study PRJEB7988) | marine metagenome | isolation source: saline water (ENVO:00002010), including
TCCCGGGAATATAACAACACCAAACTTCATATATTTATTTTAAAGTTGTGCAAAACTACATATTAATCATTGAAACACGATAAAAAATAGAACTAAATAGAAAAAGAAAAAAAATAAAACCACCAACCCTTGCTTTTTTATAATACACAAAAAAATTTCCAATAACTACACTCAAAGGAATAAAAATAAATACTAAAGTTTCTTTATTTTGAGAAAATAAAAACGCGAGAACACCTATAATGAAATAAAATATAATGACAATAAAAGATTCTCTACTTCTAATACTTTTTTTGTACATCCACCTAAAAAGTTCAAAAAAAGATAACACAGAAACCACAGCTATTAAACACCACCATATTTTTTGATGTAAATACATATTTAAAAAATTAAAAGAGTATGAGGGAGAAGCTAAACACAGCTCGGGAATATAAAGCGTCTCATTAATAGCAATTTGATAAACCCATAAAAAAATATATGGAATGAAAAGAGACAAAACGGAAAGAACAATAATTCTCCAAGAGATATTTCTGAAAACTAGACAACTAAATAAAATGACAGTAACAAACACTAATACACTTGGAATATAAATGGATAAAATAGACAAGATAATTCCCGCATTAAATACCAAAGAAAAAGGACGCTTTTGTTTATAAAGGGAAAGTAGGTAATATAAAAACCATAACATCCCGAAAGAAAAAAGAATCATTTTATAATTTATGATAAAAGTTGTATTAAGTAATAAAAAAACAACACCAATCACAAAATTGGGTTTTTTTATTACATCTTTTTCATAAATCAGGTTATTTAATCCTATTGAATGTAGCAGGGTAATAACAAAACAAAAAAATAACAAGATATAAGAATAGAAAGGAAATATATTATCAATATTTTTGAATTCTTCCGTAAAAATTGAAGCAGAAAAAAACAATAAACCAAATATTATAAACAATACAATTAAATAAGAGTGGCTATTTTTTAAGTATTTAAGAATCATTTATTGTTAAAATTATTTTAGTTTTGCATTTCATAATTAAAAAACAGTTTTATGTTTAGAGATATCTTTTGCGCTATTGGTAATTCGTTTCAACATCTTTTTGAATTCATCCCAATGATTGGAGAATATATTAATTACTTTTTTATGATTGTGATTTTTGTTTTTTTAGTTTTATGGACTGTAAAAATGTTTGGTCATAGAAAAAGAGGAGAAGAACACGCTTCATCATAAATCAAATCCAATATCTTTTCGATAGTATTTCCCTTCAAATTTAATTTTTTCAGCATTTTCAAAAGATTTACTAACCGCCTCCTCAATATCTTTTCCAAAAGAAGTAATTGCTAGGACTCTACCTCCGTTGGTAGATATTTTACCCCCTTCTTTTTTAGTTCCAGCGTGAAAAAGGACGCTGCCTTCAATATCTTCAAATCCTGTCATCTCCACATCTTTCTTATAGTTTTCAGGGTAGCCTCCTGAAACCAACATTACAGTGGCAGCAACATCTTCGGAGATGTCAAAATCAATTTCAGAAAAGGATCCGTTTCCGATTCCTTTAAAAAGATTTAACAAGTCAGATTTGATTCTTGGAATAACAACTTCTGTTTCTGGGTCTCCCATTCTCACATTATATTCAATCACCTTAGGGCTTCCGTTTTCCACCATTAAACCAATAAAAATGAATCCTTTATAATCAATGTTTTCCTCAACTAATCCTTTAATTGTTGGCTTAATTATTTCTCTCTCTACTTTCTCAATAAAAAATCTATCTGCAAACGGAACAGGTGAAATTGCTCCCATTCCTCCAGTATTCAATCCGGTGTCACCCTCTCCGATTCTTTTATAATCTTTAGCGGAAGGAAGAATTTTATAAGAAACACCATCTGTTAATACAAAAACCGAGAGTTCTATTCCATCAAGATATTCTTCAATTATAACCTTACTACTCGCGTCTCCAAATTTAGAGTCAGCAAGCATTTCTTTTAAGATTTTTTTAGCTTCTTTTAATGTTTCTGGAATTAAAACTCCTTTTCCACCAGCAAGTCCATCTGCTTTAAGTACATAAGGAGGTGATAATGTTTCTAAAAATCGATAGCCCTCTTCTAAAGTGTCTTTTGTAAAAGATTGATAAGCGGCTGTTGGGATGTTATACCTCATCATAAACTCCTTGGAAAACTCTTTACTTCCTTCTAATAGAGCTCCTTTTTTTGAGGGTCCAACTATTGTAATATGTTGTAAAGCTTCATCTTGATGAAAAAAGTCATATATTCCATTAACTAGAGGGGCTTCAGGGCCAACAATTAACATGTCGATTTCTTCATAAATACAAAGTTCTTTTATTTTTTTAAACTCATTAACCCCAATTTCTATGTTTTTACCTACTTGTGCCGTTCCTGCATTTCCAGGAGCAATTAATAATTTTTTACATAAACTTGATTGTGAAATCTTCCACGCAAAAGCATGTTCTCTACCACCGCTTCCTAATATTAATACATTCATTTTTCTTCCATTTTTTCTAGTATTTCTTGTGTAAGCTCCATATTATGAAACACTTGTTGAACATCATCATCACCCTCTAATTTATCTAATAATTTTAAAACCAAGTCCGCTTGTTCTGCGGAGATATTTTTTGTAATATTTGGGATTCTCTGCAGCTCTGAATTTTGAATTTCAACACCTAAAGTTTCTAAGCGTTTTTGCATATTGCTAAACTCAGTAAAATCACAATATACAGTAATAGCTTCTTCATCTATTTCAAGGTTTTCTAGCCCCCCGTCAATTAGTTCCATTTCAAGATCTTCTAAATCCATTGTTAGATGTTTAGAATCAATTGTAAACACTCCCTTTCTGTCAAAAATAAATTCTAATGAACCATTAGTGCCAAGACTTCCCTCACATTTACTAAAATAGGAACGAACATTTGCAACTGTTCTATTATTATTGTCTGTAGTACAATCTACAAATATTGCAATTCCATGAGAGGCGTATCCTTCCAAACTTATCTCAGTATAGCTTGCAGCATCTGCTCCACTCGCCTTTTTTATGGCTCGTTCAATATTGTCCTTTGGCATATTTACAGATTTAGCGTTCTGAATAATTTGTCTTAATCTGGAGTTAGTTTCTGGGTCTGCCCCCCCTTCTTTCACCGCTATCGAGATATCTTTTCCAAGTCTAGAAAAAGCTTTGGACATGGCTGACCAACGCTTCATTTTTCTAGCTTTTCTAAATTCAAACGCTCTTCCCATATACTATTTTTTAATCATCTAGTTTTAACACAGCTAAAAATGCTTTCTGCGGAATCTCTACACTTCCTACTTGTTTCATTCTTTTCTTACCCTTCTTCTGTTTTTCCAATAACTTTCTTTTTCTAGAAATATCCCCTCCGTAACATTTTGCGGTAACATCTTTTCTTAAAGCTTTTATTGTTTCTCTGCTAATAATTTTAGCTCCAATTGCAGACTGAACAGCAATGTCAAATTGTTGTCTCGGGATCAATTCCTTCAATTTCACACAAATTTTTCTGCCTAATGATTGTGCATTTGCTCTGTGAATTAATGCCGACAAAGCGTCTACTTGTTCTCCATTTAACAAAATATCTAATTTTATTAAATCAGACTTTCTGTATTCAGATGGTTGATAATCAAAGGAGGCGTAACCCCTAGAAACTGACTTTAATTTATCATAAAAATCAAAAACAATCTCTCCTAATGGCATGTTAAAAGAAAGTTCCACCCGATCAGTTGTCAGATAAACTTGATTGGTTAACTCTCCTCTTTTATCAATACACAAATTCATAATAGTTCCAACAAATTCTGCTTTAGTAATAATTTGAGCTTTAATATATGGTTCTTCTACGAAATCTAGGGTGCTTGGGTCTGGAAAATCGGTTGGATTATGAACTTCTATTTTTTCTCCAGCGGTGGTATAGGCTTTGTAAGATACATTAGGAACTGTAGTAATTACCGTCATGTTGAACTCTCTTTCTAATCTTTCTTGAATGATTTCCATATGTAACATCCCAAGGAACCCACATCTAAAACCAAATCCTAAAGCAACTGATGATTCTGGTTCAAAAGTTAAAGAAGCATCATTAAGTTGAAGTTTTTCCATAGATTTTCTAAGCTCTTCATAATCTTCTGTATCTACAGGGTAAATTCCAGCGAAAACCATAGGTTTAACATCTTCAAATCCTTTAATAGCTCCTGAAGATGGATTGTCAACTGAGGTAATAGTATCTCCTACTTTTACTTCTCTCGCGTCTTTTATTCCAGATATTATATATCCAACTTCTCCGGTACTTAATATACTTTTTTGTTTTTGTTTAAACTCGAGAGCTCCAATTTCATCTGCAAAATATTCTTTTCCAGTAGCCATAAATTTAACTTTGTCTCCCTTTTTTAATTCTCCGTTTACAATTTTAAAATATGCTTCAATACCCCTGAAAGAATTATAAACCGAATCAAAGATCATCGCCTGTAAAGGAGCGTCTTTCTCTCCAATAGGATGAGGAATTCTTTCTACAATAGCCTCTAAAATTTCATCAATTCCCAAACCTGTTTTTGCAGAAGCTGGGATTATATCTGTATCCTCGCACCCAATTAAATCTATAATCTGATCTTTTACAACCTCGGGATCTGCTGAAGGCAAATCAATTTTATTAAGAACCGGAATGATTTCCAAGTCGTTTTCTAAAGCTAAATATAAATTAGATATCGTTTGAGCCTGAATTCCTTGAGCGGCATCTACAATCAACAACGCTCCTTCACACGCAGCTATTGACCTAGAAACCTCATAAGAAAAGTCGACATGACCAGGGGTATCAATCAAATTTAGAATATAATTTTCACCATTTATAGTATGTTGCATTTGTATAGCATGACTTTTAATAGTGATCCCTCTTTCTCTTTCTAAATCCATATTATCCAATAACTGATCTTGTGATTCACGATCTGTAACAGAGCCGGTAAACTCTAACAACCTATCCGCTAAGGTGCTTTTCCCGTGGTCAATATGAGCAATTATACAAAAATTTCTAATCTTTCTCATTTGTATGCGAAAATACATTTTTAGTTCAAAATATTACTTATGATGCTATCAAAAAATTGTTTATTATTGCTTAAAATGAATAACAAAAAAATGAGTAAAGTTAAAATTGACAAAAAAAGACACATTATTAAAGCTGTGACTTGGAGCTTATTAGCCTCAGCAACTACTTTCCTTGTTGGAAAAGCTTTTGGACTTGAAAATGACAAAGCACTGATGATTGTTGCAATTGATAGAGTATTAAAGTTTGTTTTTTACTACCTCCACGAGAGAGCGTGGTTTGCTTCTAATTGGGGGGTAATTAAAGGAGAAGAAAATTAATTCTTCTTCCCTTTATAAATATAATTAATTTGATTTTCTTCCCCTAACTCCTCCTCAATCTCGTAGTTATATATTTTAGGTTGAGGACCTTTTTTTCTATAAATTAAAGCTATTATCATCCCCGCAATTGCTCCGCACAGATGTGCTGTTTGAGAAATATTATCCTGCTTCACTTCTATAATTCCCCACAAATGAAAAAAGTTCAAAAATATAACAAGAAAAGAAAGCATGATAAGTCTGGGTTGATTTTTCACAAATCCGCTTATTAAGATAAAAGACCCTAAAGCATAAACCAAGCCACTCGCTCCAATAATATTTGTATTTGGCAGACCAAATATCCAGAGTATAGACCCACTTAAAACATAAGAGTAAAAGAAAACTTTATTTGAAATATCTTTATATACTTCCGAAATAATACCACCCAAAATTAAAATAGGGTAAGTGTTGTTTATTAAATGATTAAAATCAGAGTGAATAAACGGATAGCTTAATATTCCATATATGCGATTAAAATTTAATGGTATAATTCCAAAAATTGAAAAGTTCATATCTGATATATATTCCACTCCTTTTACTATCCAAATCATAAAAACAAACAATATTGGCACGAACATTATATGTATTATATATGATAAATTCTTTTTCATATTAGGCTATTTATTGAGTATAAAATTATAATTTTACATACAATTATGAGTCAAAAAAAGAGACTATTTTTATTAGATGCTTACGCTCTTATATATAGAGCGTATTTTGCATTTGTAAAAAATCCTAGAATCAATTCAAAAGGTTTAGATACATCCGCTATTTTTGGTTTCACAAATACTATTATTGAAGTGTTAAAAAAGAAGAAGCCAACACATATTGCGGTGTGTTTTGATAGAAGTGGACCAACATTTCGACACGAGGAATTTGACGCTTATAAAGCAAACAGGCAACCAACTCCAGATGGTATTGTTGTCGCAAAACCATATATTGATAGATTACTAGAGGCTTTAAATATACCAAGGATTTATTTAGATGGATATGAAGCGGATGATGTAATAGGAACGATTGCTAAAAAGGCCGAAAAAGAAGACTTTCAGGTATATATGATGACTTCTGATAAGGATTTTGCTCAGCTTGTCTCAGAAAATATCTTTATGTATAGACCCGGTAATAAATGGAGCCCAGCGGAAGTTTGGGGTATAAAAGAAGTTTTAGAAAAATTTCAAATTCAAAAAGTGTCACAAGTAATTGATTACTTAGCTATGATGGGTGACGCGGTAGATAATATTCCGGGACTTCCCGGGGTGGGGAGGAAGACCGCGCAGAAATTCATAGCTGAATATGGTTCTATAGAATCTCTTTTGGCAAATACTCATGAGATTAAGGGTAAATTGAGAGAAAAATTAGAAGCCGCTAAGGAACAAGGGTTTCTTTCAAAGAAATTAGCTACAATTGATGTTAATGTCCCAATAGAGTTTGATGAATCTAAATTACTTTTTTCAGAAATTAATATCCACCAGATAAGACAGTTATTCGAAGAACTAGAATTCAAAACAATTTTACAAAGAGTACTGTCTTTATCAGATAAAGAGGTTGTAAAAGATAATAAAACAGATACTTTTGAGAAAGAAGAATTATTTTCTAACGGTCAGTTAGACATGTTCTCTGAGAATATAAATTCTAATATAGAAAAGATTGAAATAGAAAAAAGATATTCGATTACAAGTGAATATAATTCTCTCTTGGAAAAAATCCGTGAAAAAGGGAAGTGTTCATTTCAAATATTGTCTAATGATTTGTCTAATTTTAATGATTCTTTAATTTCTTTTTCACTTTCTGTAGAAAAGGATAATTCATTTTATTTTCCTTACAAAGATAAAAGTTTATCCTTTTTAAAAGAAATATTAGAGGATCATCGCATTTTAAAAATAGGAAGAGATATAAAAGATCAAATTAAAACATTATGGAAGTATAATGTCCATGAGATTAATAATATTTTTGATGTTTCTATTGCTCATTATTTATTGCATCCTGATATGAGGCATGATATAGAAATTCTTTCTGAAAATTATTTACAATATAATAGTTTTGACATTAGCTCTGTATTAGGAAAAGGAAAACAAAAACGACGTCTTTCAGAATTGTCAGATGAAAAAAAATTATTTTATTGCTGCGAAACTTCAGATATAATACTACAACTTTCAGAGATATTTACTCTTAAGCTGAAAGAACTAAATTTATATAATTTATTCAAATCTATTGAAATGCCTTTATTAAAAGTTTTATCAAAAATGGAATTAGAGGGTATTAATTTAGATGTACAAATGTTACAAGGTTATTCTATAGAACTCAGTGCAGAAATTTCATCCATAGAGAAACAAATCTATAAATTATCAGGTGAAGAGTTTAATATTTCTTCTCCTAAGCAGTTGGGAGAAGTGCTTTTTGATAAAATGCAAATAGTTGAAAAGGTAAAAAAGACTAAATCTGGACAGTATTCAACCTCAGAAGAAACTCTAAGTAAACTTAAGGGAAAACACATTATAATTGATTTAATTTTAGAGTATAGGGGGTTACAAAAGTTACTATCAACTTATGTAAACGCTCTTCCTTTGTTGATTGATTCAAATTCAGGTAAAATACATACAACCTTTAACCAATCAGTAGCTGCAACAGGTAGGTTAAGTTCAGTAAATCCAAATTTACAGAACATCCCCATCAGAACAGAAAAGGGCAGAAAAATGAGAAAGTCATTTATAGCTAGAAACGATGAATTTGAAGTGTTAGCAGCCGATTATTCCCAAATTGAACTTAGAATTATGGCTTCATTAAGTAAGGATGAATCTTTGTTAAAGGCCTTTAATCTGGGAGTTGACATTCATTCGGCAACCGCAGCTAAGGTTTATAAGGTAGAGGAAGAAGATGTAACAAGAGAGATGCGTTCTTATGCTAAAATGGTGAATTTTGGAATTATTTATGGAATATCCCCATTTGGATTGTCTCAAAGATTAGGAATTAAACGAAAGGAAGCTTCTGAAATTATTGATAGTTATTTTTTAGAGTTTCCTAAAGTGAAACGGTACATAGATGACAGTATTGTTAAGGCAAGAGAAAATGAATATGTAGAAACTATTTTAGGAAGAAGAAGATATTTAAAGGAAATTAACTCTAGAAACGCTATGATGAGAGCATTTGCAGAAAGAAATGCAATAAACGCGCCTATACAGGGTTCCGCTGCAGACATAATTAAGAAAGCAATGATAGATGTTCAGAAAGAAATAGAGAGTCGGAATTTAGAGTCTAGAATGCTCTTACAAGTGCATGATGAGCTTGTTTTTGATGTAAAAAAAACAGAGAAGGAAACTTTGATAGAAATAGTAAAAGAAAAGATGGAACAAACCGTAGAATTAGATGTTCCTTTAGTAATAGATATTGGGGTTGGTAAGAATTGGTTAGAGGCTCATTAGAAAATTACTTCTTTCTTATAAATAATATATACAATAAGACAATTGATATAATACCAATAAAAGCACTTCCCGCATTTCTTACATTGCCAACAGGGTCCCATCCTAGTAAAGTGTCGTTAATTAATAACTGAACGACAATCCCTAAACATAAGAATGTTAATGCGCTTGCAATTACTTCAGTTAATAATTCCCTAAATTTTTTTAATTTTTCTTTCATGAAATTGATTGTATTGGTTGGAAAATAAAATAGCCCTTTTAAAAAGGGCTATTTTATTAAATCTTAATAATATGATTATTTACTAGAAATTAAGTTCCAAACAATCAAAAGACCGATTAATCCAATAACACCACCACCAGCAAAATCAGATACAATAGCTGTAATGTTCCCAATCACGTCAATTCCCGCAATAGAACCTGATCCGAATAAGAAATCAGCTACAATTGAAAGAGCTAATAATCCCATAATTAATCCAGTTAGACCTTTAAAAAAGTCATTGAAGTACTTAAATACTTTGTCCATAATAAAAATAAATTTTGGTTAATAATTACCCCAAACTTAGAAACATATTTTGTTTTATGACAGATTTTTAATAGTTTTTTTATAGTTAACTATTTTTATTAAAATAAACTTATTTCATATAAAAATATATTATAAAGCTCTGTAATACAGTTAGATAAGATGTTAATTGTTGCTGTTTTTTATATGATTTCAAGAACTTTTTCAACAAAATTTTGTTAAAAATTGAAAATAATCATAAGTAATTGACAATCATATTTTTACGCGTTTTTTATTAAAAAAAACAATAAAAATTTCAACTAATTTCAATATTTCGTGCTGAAAGTATATTTTCCTTAAAAATTCCAGGATTATTGATAACAATAAATATTTTTCTTGAAACAACTCTAGGGTCTTCTAATTGATCTGTTTTATAAAATTTTATAAATTGTTCTTTTAATGGAAATTTATCACTGTCAGAATCTCTAATTCTTTTTTGCATGTTTGTGTCTACAATACCAGGGTGAATGGAAAATATTTCTAGATTTGGAATATTTTCTTTTGAAATTGTATCTGTTAACCTGTCCAAAGCAGCTTTTGTAGCGGAATAAGTATTCCAAGAAGGAATAGATTTTATTGCAGCTCCGGAGCTTATATTTATTATTGTTTTTTTGTAATTTAAGTATTTATTAATGAACTTATTACATAAAATTGTTGGAGTAATAATATTTACATTATATTCATGTACAATTTCCTGTGTTGTTTTTAAATGTATAGGAACTATTTTTCCAATGGTAGCGGCATTATTTATTAGAATTATTTCTTTACATTTTATTTCTGGAAAATTTATATTTTGTACACTCTCTATATTGCTTAAATCAATTTTAGTAAAATTAAAGTTTGGGTGTTTCAATTTGTTTTTTCTTGAGTATCCAAAAACAACATATCCTTTTTCCAATAGTAATTGCGCTAATGATCTCCCTATTCCATCCCCAGTACCTGTAATAAATGCAACTTTATGCATCTTATAATAAGCTAAATGCCTTTTCAAGGTCTTCTATAAGATCATCCACATCTTCTATTCCCACGCTTAATCGGATTAAAGAATCAACAACCCCTGTTTTCTCTCTTTCTTCTTTAGGGATTGCCGCATGGGTCATTGAAGCGGGATGTCCTATAAGAGATTCGACCCCTCCTAAACTTTCTGCTAGCGTAAAATAATGTGTATTAGAGACCAACTTAACAGCGTCTTGAAGTTTATTGCCAACTAGATTAAAAGAAATCATACCCCCAAACCCACTCATTTGATTTTTAGCAATTTCATGATTTGGATGAGACTCAAATCCCGGCCAAAACACTTCTCCAATTTTTGAGTGATTTTCTAGATAGTTTGCTATCACCCTTCCATTTTCACAATGCCTTTGCATTCGTAAATGTAAGGTTTTAATGCCTCTTAAAACCAAAAAAGCATCCATTGGGCCTGGTACAGCTCCGCAAGAATTCTGAATATGATATAATTTTTGAGCCAGCTCCTCGTCTAAACAAACAGCAGCTCCCATTACTATATCAGAATGACCTCCCATATATTTAGTAAGAGAATGCATGACAATATCCGCTCCTAAATCAAGGGGTTTTTGCAAATAAGGTGTTGCAAAAGTATTATCTACTACTAAGATTAAACTATTTTCCTTAGAAATTGAACTTAGTTTGTTTATATCAATTATATTTAACATTGGGTTGGTAGGAGTTTCCGCCCATAACATCTTGGTGTTTTCATTTATATAAGATGTTATTTGTGAACTATCATTCATTCCAATAAAATGAAACTTTATCCCATAGTTTTCAAAAATAGAATTGAAAATTCTATAAGTTCCTCCATATAAATCGTTAGTAGAAATCACCTCATCACCCGGCTTTAAAAGTTTGATAATTGCATCAATAGCTGCCAATCCACTACCAAAACAAAGTCCATATTTCCCATTTTCTAAAGCGGCTAAATTGTTTTCAAGAGCAGTTCTTGTGGGGTTTCCAGTTCTTGAATATTCATACCCTTTAAAATCCCCAGGACTATCTTGTTTATAAGTAGAAGTTTGATATATAGGAGTCATAATCGCTCCAGTAGAAGGGTCTGCTTTTTGCCCCGCGTGAATTGTTTTTGTTCCAAATTTCATTATTAATGTTTTTTAAGGTTAGCAAATCTACCAATTTTTGTAGAATTTAATTTTACATTTGTAAAAAATCCTGATTTGAATAAAATACTTTTAGCTCACTTATTCTTGTTTATTGCAAATTTGATTTATGCACTAAATTACACTATTGCTAAGGATGTAATGCCAACTTATATAGATCCATCAGGTTTTGTTTTATTACGTGTAATAGGAGCGGTTTTTCTTTTTTCTTTTACATATTTCCTTTTTATAAAGGAGAAAATAAATAAAATAGATCTTTTACGGCTAGCAATTTGCGGTTTGTTTGGAGTTGCGATTAATCAATTATTGTTTTTTGAAGGGTTAAATTTAACAACTCCAATCAATGCTTCTATTGTGATGACTGTAAATCCAATTTTAGTATTAATACTATCTTTTTTTATAATTAATGAATCGATTACATTTAAAAAAGCAATTGGCATCTTGCTGGGATTTATAGGAGCGTATTTATTGATAGCTCAGGGTAAACAAATTTCATTTACCACTGATTCTCAATTGGGAAATCTATTAGTTTTCATTAATGCATTGAGTTATGGTTTATATTTAGTAATTGTAAAACCATTAATGAAAAAGTATCACCCAATTACAGTTATGTTTTATGTTTTTGGATTCGGCTTGTTGTATACTTTATATTTTGGACTAGAAGGTTTATCATCAGTAAATTGGAATTTAATACCTGCAAATATTTATTATGCAATTGCATTTGTACTATTCTGCACTACATTTTTGGCTTATCTATTTAATTCATCTGCGTTAAGACAACTAAGCCCTTCAACAGTAAGTATATATATATATTTGCAACCATTATTAGCTAGTATATTTGCTATTTACAGAGAAGTTGACACTATTGATAGAACCAAGTTAATTGCAGCAATTCTGATATTTATAGGAGTATATTTAGTAAGTGTTAGACCTTCTGAACAAAAAAAGAATAAACTTTTCTAACTTTGCATAAAAATTAACTCGATGCTACAGTCAATGACAGGCTTTGGAAAAGCTGAACTTAACTCAAAAAATGCTAATTTTACTATTGAAGTAAAATCGTTAAATTCTAAGCAAATAGATGTGATAGTGAAAATGCCCTCTATTTATAGGGATAAAGAAATAGATTTAAGGAAATCAATTTCTGAAAAATTACAAAGAGGAAAAATTGAGGTATCAATATGGAGAGAAAAATCAGAATCATCAAGTAATTATACTCTAAACAAAAATGTTATCAAGGAGTATCATAAACAGATTGAAGATTTAAGAAAAGAATTAGGATATAAAGATCCTTTAGAAGGATTTGAAGTTGAAACTTTTAGAGATGTCATGTTAACGATGGTTCAAATGCCAGAATTTTTGATAAGAGGAGAAAAAACAGATGAAACAGATTGGGAAAAAATTTTAGAAGCCACACATAAAGCAATAGATAATTTAATACAATTTCGAAAAGATGAAGGAAAAATACTAGAGAAAGACTTAAATATTAGGATTAATATACTTTCACAATTATTAAAAGACATTGATCCTTTATCAAAAAACAGAATTGAAAAGATTAAAAATAATCTAAATAATAAACTTTCCGATCTAGATGAAAAAAACATTGATTTAAATAGATTTGAACAAGAGTTGATCTATTATCTTGAAAAACAAGATATAACAGAGGAACAAGTCAGATTAAATACACATTTGAATTATTTTTTAGAAGTTATGAATATGAATTCTTCAAACGGAAAGAAACTAGGATTCATTATACAAGAAATAGGCAGAGAAATAAATACAATAGGATCAAAATCTTCTGATGCAGAAATGCAAAAGATTGTTGTTCAAATGAAAGATGAATTAGAAAAAATAAAAGAACAGTTATTAAACATATTGTAGTGAGGAAATTAATTGTTATATCGGCTCCATCAGGAGCAGGAAAGACATCTATAGTTCATTATTTACTTAAAGAGCTTCCAATCCTATCCTTTTCAATTTCAGCAACTAGTAGAGTCAAAAGAAATAATGAGGTTGACGGAAAAGATTATCACTTTTTGGAAGTGGAACAATTTAAAAGAAAGATAAAGGAAGCCGCGTTTTTAGAATGGGAAGAGGTATATGATAATCAGTATTACGGTACATTAAAGTCAGAAATTGAAAGAGTTTGGAATACAAAAAAAATAGTAATATTCGATGTAGATGTTGCAGGTGGTAAAAACATTAAAAAGCAATACCCTTCAAATTGTTTGTCTATTTTTATCATGCCGCCTTCTTTAGAGGTTTTACGAGAAAGATTAGTTGGTAGAGGGTCCGAATCCGAAGAAAGTTTAGTAAAAAGATTAGGGAAAGCTGAAGAAGAAATATCACAAAATCAGGAATTTGATGAGGTAATTATAAATGATGATTTGCAAATTGCTTGTATTGAAACTAAAAAAGTAATAACCAATTTTATCCATTCATAATAAATGAAAATAGGTCTGTTTTTTGGTAGCTTTAACCCTATGCATATAGGTCACAAGATTATTGCCTCTTATTTTGTAGGGTTTTCAGACTTAGAAAAAATCTTATTTATAGTGTCTCCTCAAAATCCATTAAAGCAAAAACGAACTTTATTAGATCAACATCATAGGTTGCAGATAATACGAGCGGATGTAGAAGACAATCCAAAACTGGATGTTTCAGATATAGAATTTAACATGCCTCAACCTTCTTATACTATTGATACTTTAGTGAGATTATCAGAAAAACATCCTGAAAATGAATATGTATTAATTATGGGAGCAGACAATCTAAAGAATTTTCATAAGTGGAAAAATTATGAACAAATTTTGGAGGATTATTCTATTTATGTATATCCAAGGCATGCTTATGAAGTTGAAGGAACTCATAAAAATGTTCATTTGATTGAGGGTGTTCCACAAATGGAAATATCCGCTTCTTTTATCAGAAAATCAATTAAAGAGGGCAAGGATATTTCTTATATGATGTCAGAAAAAGCGTGGAAATACATAGATGAAATGAATTTTTACAGATGATAAGTAAACATAAAAATATCGCATTAGTTCTTTTACTAATTCTGATAAATTCTTGTTCTGTTCAGTTTCAGATTAACACTGAATTAGATATTGATTCTGAAGAAAATGAGATAAAGATAATAGTAGAAAACACAAAACAAAAAGATTATCTAGGCTGGTGGATTTATGGAGAGGGCTATCATATTTTTAAGGATGAATTAACCTTAGAAGAATGGGATTTGGAATTTTTAAATGAAGATATTGAAGAAATTAACAAACTATATTTAGCTGTTTGTGAAATGGAGTACTTCCCAATGGAATGTAAAATGACGGGTCATTTTAGAAGTGATATAATCAAAAAACAAAAAACACTGATAGTTGAGAGTTTTGAAATTCTCTACATTCAAGGTTGTGATGAATAAAAAAATAACTGAATTATCTACAGTTCATAAAGTTGCCTTAACAGTAATAAAACCCCGGTCCTTATTTCCAACTTTTTAAGATTTTAATGCGAGGGTGACTGTCTTAACTTGTTCTTTTCTTTGAATAGTACATTTGATTTCATCTCCCGGGTCAAATTGAATAATTAATTCATGTAATTCGCTAGTGGAGTTAACCTTAATACCATTTATTTCTAATATTACATCTAGATCCTTGATACCCGCAAGCTCTGCTGCACTATTTTCTAATACCTTTGAGATTAGAACACCTTCAAGCCCATTTAGGTTTAATTCTTTTTGCACCTGCATATTTATATCAGTAATATGAATTCCAATATATGCTCTACG
>CEOV01130720.1_pt1 | contig 15251 bp, 16 predicted proteins | sample 530631 | NCBI WGS metagenome assembly CEOV01 (sample SAMEA2620756, study PRJEB7988) | marine metagenome | isolation source: saline water (ENVO:00002010), including
TTTCTTGGGGTGCCCATTAATGATTATGTTGCAAATATTATACAGGCTCAATTGCTGTTTTTAGAGTCTGCTGATCCTGAAAGAGAGATAAGAATCTACTTAAACACCCCTGGAGGAAGCGTTTATGCGGGTTTAGGAATTTATGATACAATGCAATATATTAATCCAGATGTTTCAACTATCTGTACAGGAATGGCAGCTTCAATGGGAGCAGTTTTGTTAACTGCGGGAGCAACAGGAAAAAGGACAGCTTTAAAACATTCTAGAGTTATGATTCATCAACCCCTTGGAGGAGCTAGTGGACAAGCTTCAGATATTGAAATTACAGCAAAGGAAATTCAAAAATTAAAAAAAGAACTTTATGAAATTATTGCTAATCACTCCGCAACAGATTATAAAAAAGTTTGGGAGGATGGAGATAGAGATTACTGGATGACTGCTGAAGAAGCTAAAGAATATGGTATGATTGATGAGGTTTTGATTAGGAATAAATAATGGACAATAAGGAGGTTATAAAATGTTCCTTTTGTGGAAAAAATAAACAGGATACAGATGTGTTGATTGCTGGTATTTCAGCACATATTTGCGATAGATGTATTGAACAAGCTTATGAAATATTAGATGTAGATTCTTCTGAATTATCAGCTTTAGATCAATCCGCTAGGTTGCTGAAACCACAAGAGATAAAATCTTATTTAGATGATTTTGTAATTGGCCAGGATCAAGCTAAAAAGGTGTTGTCAGTAGCTGTATATAATCACTATAAAAGAATTCTTCAACCAGATACATCTATTGAGGATTTAGAAATAGAGAAATCTAATATAATTTTAGTTGGAGAAACTGGAACAGGAAAAACACTTTTAGCTAAATCTATTGCAAAATTGTTACAAGTTCCTTTTTGTATAGCCGACGCTACTGTTCTTACAGAAGCGGGATATGTTGGAGAAGATGTAGAAAGTATTTTAACTAGATTATTACAAGCTGCAGATTATAATATTTCTCAAGCTGAAAAAGGTATTGTGTTTATTGATGAAGTAGATAAAATCGCAAGAAAAAGTGATAATCCATCAATTACTAGAGATGTGAGTGGAGAAGGAGTTCAACAAGCGATGTTGAAATTATTGGAAGGAACAATTGTAAACGTTCCTCCACAAGGGGGCAGAAAGCATCCCGATCAAAAAATGATTTCTTTAAACACTCAAAATATATTATTTATAAGTGGAGGTGCTTTTGATGGAGTGCAAAAACATATCTCTAAAAGATTAAATACCCAATCAATAGGATATTCTTCAAATAAACAAGATAAAATAAATAAGGATAATTTACTAAAGTATATTCTTCCTCAAGATTTGAAAACTTTTGGTCTTATTCCAGAACTAATTGGAAGGATGCCAGTTCTTTCTTATTTAAATCCCTTAGATAAACACGCTCTTAGACAAATCTTAACGGAACCAAAAAACTCTATTATAAAGCAGTATAAAAAGCTTTTTAATATGGATGGAATAGAGTTTAATATAGATAAAAAATCTTTAGATTTAATAGTAGAAAAAGCAGTTGAGTATAAATTAGGGGCAAGGGGCTTGAGATCAATATGTGAAGCAATAATGTTAGATGCTATGTTTGAATTACCTTCGGATAAGAATAGGAGAGAATTTAAACTTACCTATTCATATGCTAAAAGTAAATTAGATAAATCATCTTTAGTTAAGTTAAAAGCAGCTTAATTACTAACAATAAAATATTCATTTCCATTAAGGATAACAGAGTAATTACAATCACAAGTACTGTCTCCGTAGTTTATTGCTCTGGTGCTATATCCTTCAGGAATAAGTTCTGTTTTTCCGCTTGTTACTATACAAGTGTTTTCAGAAAGACATGATAAATCTACATACAAATCTTCTGTAATATTTACTTCAAAATTTTGTCCACTACTGCTATTACCTAGACCTGTGCCACTTACTGAATACACATCATCAAATGGATTTGAAAAAGTATTATATCCCGAAATCCACTCTCTTTTCCTTGTTGATTCCCAATTTATTGTTCCGTTTCCTGTGATGCTAGTAGAAATATCAATTGTAAAAGTAACATTGCCTTCAGAATTTCTTCCATTATTTGTTGCTATTCTTTCTCCTTGAATCCAATTGTTGTTAATATAATATTGGTCAAATGTAGTTGTAATTACAGATAAGGAATCTCTATATTTTCCAGTATAAGTTATTATAATTTTACCTCTTATTTCTTTTCCATAGCTTAAACAATCATCAGGATATCCATCCCCAAAATCTACAATAATAGTATCTAGATCAGAAGTATCTGTATTCATAAGAGTATAACTAGGACATGATTTACTTTCTCCATTGTCATTAAAGGCGTCTTCAACAATTCTTCCTACGTCATTAAATAAGTTCTCTGCAAAAAGATAATCTTTAGTATTTACAGTTCCGCTTTCTTCTATTATATCCTCTCTACATGATGAAAATAAGAATGCGACTATAACAATTGAACTTAAGAATAATTTAGTTTTCATTTTATGAATTTTCAGCAAATATAGGGATATTGAATTAAATGTGACCAAGGATTTTTTTGGTTGCTCCTTTATTTGAATTAAAATATTCTTTAGAAGATTCCTTAATATCTATGTTTTCAAAATATCTAATAGATTGTATGAATTCGTTTGGATTTTTAACAACTAGAGCAAGTTTTTTATTTATAAGATCTTTAGCTTCTGAGAATTTGTAGTAATTTGGTCCAATTAAAATAGGTGTGTTGTAGACAGCTGCCTCTAATGTGTTGTGAATACCTTTTCCAAAACCACCTCCTATGTATGCAATTGTAGCATATCTATATATTTTAGATAATATACCAACTTTATCAATAATTAATATATGAGAATTGGATACATTATTACTGTTTGCTTCAGATAATAAGATAGATTTTTCTAAACCCTTAAAAAGATTAACTTGAGTCATTTCGTGCGGGGCGACAATTATTTTGTAATTTTTTAATTTTTTTGTTTCAGTAATTAATTTTAGATCTTCTTTCCATACTGATCCTAGTACAAGTACTTTATTGTGTTTTATAAATTTTTTTATTATAGGATTGTTAAAATCTTTCTTAGGATACCGTAAAACAGTATCAAATCTAGTGTCTCCACAAATTATAGAATTCCTGATATTTATAGATTTAAGTAAGTTGTTGGAGTCCTCATCCTGAACAAAGATCAAAGTGATTTTTTTTAATTCTTTTGCAAACCATTTCCCATAAAATCTAAAAAAATATTGTTCTTTCCTAAATTTACATGAGATAAAATAAATGGGAATTTTTTGAATATATAATTGGTGGATATAATTAAACCAAAACTCATATTTGATAAAAATTACTTTAATTGGTTTTATTTGTTCTGTAAATAATTTAGCATTTTTAGGACTGTCGTGTGGCATGTAAAATACCCAATCAGCAATTTCATTATTTTTCATGTAGTCATATCCTGAAGGGGAATAGAATGTAAGAAGAATTTTATGGGTTGGATTTTTCTTCTTATAGGACTGTATTACATTTTTACCTTGCTCAAATTCTCCTAATGAAGCAGCATGAAACCAAACAATATTTGAATAGTTTTTTGTTTCATTTATAATCTTATGAATTAAATCTTTTTGTTCTAATATGATTTGTTTTGCTTTATCATTAAATAAGGAATAGACCCTTAATCCTATATGATAGATGAAAATAAATATATTATAAAGAAATCTCATTTAGTAGTAATGAAATTTAGCTTCATTATTCCTGTTTATTGGGATGATAATACCAAATCTTAATCCTACAATTTGATCTAATTTTAGACTTTGATCAAACTCTTCCATTTGTGCAAAGTTATATCTTCTTTTAATAGTTGTAAATGCATTAATGAATTCTGTTCCTATATGATATTTAATGGAATTCTTTTTATCGAAATACATATAATCAATACAAATCTTTGTGCTTAAACCATTTGTGAATTTGTCATATCCATATAGATAATTTCCCTCAATTTGTGGTAGAGTAGTTCTGTTGCTTTCCAATCTGATTTTATGTTGAAGATATCCTAATCCTCCATAAATATAAATACCAGTTAGATTGTTTGCTTCGAATCTGAACGATTTTCCAGTCATTAAATGTGTATTTATTCCCCTTTCGTATAATAATACTTCATCTAATTCTCCACTTGCATTGATTAAAAAACCATCATCAGTAGAAATTAATTGTAGAATAGTAGTATCTCTTACATTACCTCCAAACATAAAATTTGCATCAAAACCCAAAAGAAAGTCGTTTTTATTTTGTAGGTAACATAATCCCATAGACGAGTTATTGCCAAAATCATTAGCTAAATTTGTTATAGGTACTTGATAACTATATTCAAAAAGAATCATTTTGTTTTTAAAAGTATCATCTTGAGCAAATGAGTTTATACTATAAAATAATACTAAAATAGAAAGATACCTATTCATAAATTAATTTTTTGCTAATTTACATTTTCTTTAATTTTATCTAACGAATTAATTAGTTGATAATTATTTATATTTGCAAAGATTAAAAAAACCAGTATGAAAAAAACCCTTTTAATAACAGGTGGAGCGGGATTTATAGGATCTCATGTAGTGAGATTATTTGTTCAAAAATATCCTGAATATAAAATTGTTAATCTGGATAAACTAACTTATGCTGGAAATTTAGAGAACTTATCAGATGTAGAAGATTCTGATAATTATATTTTTGAAAAAGGAGATATTGTAGATAAAGAATTTATTCAATCATTGTTCAAAAAGTATGATTTTAATGGAGTAATTCATTTAGCTGCAGAAAGTCATGTTGATCGATCTATTACTAACCCTATGGAGTTTATTATGACAAATGTTGTAGGTACTGTAAACTTGTTGAATGTGGCAAAAAATAATTGGAGTGATGATTTTGCAGATAAGTTGTTTTATCATGTATCTACTGATGAGGTATATGGAAGTCTGCCAGAAACAGGGCTGTTTTTAGAAACTACCCCATATGATCCGCAATCTCCATATTCTTCTTCTAAAGCTAGTTCAGATCATTTTGTAAGAGCTTACGGAAATACTTATGGATTACCTTTTATCATCTCTAATTGTTCTAATAATTATGGTCCAAATCAATTTCCTGAGAAGCTATTACCTTTATTTATAAATAATATCAGAAATAACAAAGAGCTTCCTGTATATGGAGATGGTTTGTTTACAAGAGATTGGTTGTATGTAGAAGATCATGCAAGAGCAATTGATTTAATTTATCATAAAGGTAAAAATGCAGAAACTTATAATATTGGAGGTTTTAATGAGTGGACTAATATTGATTTAATAAAAGTGATGTGTGCTCAGATGGATGAAATTTTAAGAAACGATAAGGGAACATCAGAACAACTTATTACTTATGTCAAAGATAGGCCTGGTCATGACAAAAGATATGCTATTGATGCTAGTAAGATAAAGAATGAATTATCCTGGGAACCTTCACTGCAATTTGAGGAAGGCCTTCAAAAAACCATTCAATGGTATATGAATAATCAACAGTGGATAGATAATGTTACTTCTGGAGATTATCAAAAATATTATATGGAACAATACGGATAATGATTAAGTGGTTTTCAGCTTTTAGAAGAAAGAAGTTAGATCCTCTAGATTTTACTGTTTTAAAAACAGATATGCATTCACATTTAATTCCATTAATAGATGATGGGTCTCAAAGTGAAGAAGAGTCAATTCATATAATATCAGAACTTAAAAATCTTGGTTTTTCCAAGATAATAACTACTCCTCATACGATGAGTGATTATTATAAAAATACGCCTGAAATTATAAATAAAGGTAAAATTCAAGTTTCCAAGGAATTAAAAAGAGTAAACTTAGAGATTGAATTTGATTCTGCTTCTGAGTATTATGTAGATTATGATTTCAGACAACAAATTGTTAAAAATAGCTTTTTAACTTTCGGATCAAAATATCTGTTAATTGAGTTTCCATTTGTAGAGGAACCAAAAGATATTGATGATATTATTTTTCAACTACAACTATCCGGATATAATGTTGTCTTAGCTCATCCAGAGAGGTATTTATATTACACCAATAAAGATCTTAAAAAATTTACAGAGAAAGGAGTTTTATTACAATTAAACCTTCTTTCTATTACAGGTTATTACTCTGATCAAGTGAGAAAGAATGCTGAAAAACTAATTAATGAAGATTTGATATCCTTTGTTGGGACAGATTGTCATAATATCAATCAAGCAATAAAACTAAAGGAATGTTTTACAAATCCATTATGGCATCAGTTGTCCAAATCTGAAAAGTTATTAAACAATACTTTATAAGCTAGCACTCTGCGTAGGAATTTGTCTGTCTACTTTTTTAAATAGTCCTTGTAATACTTTTCCAGGACCAACTTCTGTTACAGAGCTTAATCCATCTGATATCATTTTTTCCATTGTCTGCGTCCAAAGCACTGATGCGGTAAGTTGTTTTTTTAAGTTTTCTTTAATTGTTTCTGTATTTTTAATTGCCGAAGCAGTTACATTTTGATAAATAGGACATATTCCTTCGTAAAATTTAGTATCGTCAATTGCATGTTCTAATTCTGCTCTTGCTGGTTCCATTAAAGGTGAGTGAAAAGCTCCTCCAACAGGAAGTTTTAAAGCTCTTCTGGCTCCTACTTCTGTTAGTTTTTTACATGCAATATCTATTCCTTCATTACTACCAGAAATAACCAATTGACCCGGACAATTGTAGTTTGCAGGAACTACCACTTCTTTAATTTCCGTACATATTTTTTCAACAACTTCATTTTCTAATCCAAGAACAGCAGCCATTGTAGATGGATTTTGTTCACAAGCTTTTTGCATTGCAACTGCTCTTTTCGAAACTAATTTCAAACCATCTTCAAATGATAAATATCCAGCAGAAACAAGTGCTGAAAACTCACCTAAAGAATGACCTGCTACCATCTCTGGATCAAAAGAAATACCTAATACCTTAGCTAAAATTACAGAATGTAGAAAGATAGCAGGTTGAGTTACTTTAGTTTGTTTTAAAGCATCCTCATCTTCTCCAAACATAATATTTGTTATTGAGAATCCTAAAATTTCGTTAGCTTGTTCAAACAGTTTTTTTGCTTCCTTAGAAGTCTCATATAGGTCTTTTCCCATACCTGTAAATTGGGCTCCTTGACCAGGAAATACATATGCTTTCATTATTATTTTATTAGATTCATAAATTCAGTTCTGGTGTTTTTAAAAGGTCTTCACTTTCTGGATTTTCCCCAATTTCAGATAAAACAGATTTAATATTTTTTGCTATATTTTTATTGTATTCTGAACTCATCTTTTTGTTTATTAGTTGCAAATATACCAAAAGAAAGATACTATATTTGCGTAATGAAGATTCTATTAGTTGTTGCGACTGTTTCTGAGATTCAACAAGAGAAATTCTCTTCCATTGATGTTTTGATAACGGGAGTTGGAATGTTGAATACCGCCATTGTTTTAACAAAAAAACTATTAGAGGAAAAATATGATTTAGTAATTAATTTTGGTATTGCAGGTTCTTTTAAAAGATCTATAAAAATTGGGGATGTTGTAGAGGTAATTGAAGAAAATATTTCGGAAATCGGATATGAAGATAAAAATGAATTTTTAGAGTTTACTGATTTTTCATTAAAAACAGTTTTTAGAAATAATTCCTATACTGATATGAGAAAAGTTAAATCCATAACTGTAAATACTGTTCATGGCAATGAAAAATCAATTGAAAATATAGTGAGAAGATTGAATCCAGATATTGAAAACATGGAGGGAGCTGCTGTTTTTAAGGTTTGTGAAGAATTTAATGTTCCATGTATTCAAGTTCGAGCTATATCTAATTATGTGGAAAAAAGGAATAAAGAAAGTTGGAACATGCCGCTTGCAATACAAAATTTAAATGTCGAGCTTGAAAAAATAATTTCAAATTTATGAAACTAACTCTTGGTTTTTCCCCTTGTCCTAACGATACTTTTATGTTTGATGCTATTGTTCATAATATGATAGATACAGAAGGATTAGAATTTGATGTTATTCTTTCTGATGTAGAACAATTAAATCAATGGGCTTTAGAATGTAAATTAGATTTGACAAAGTTAAGTTTTAATGCGTTTAGATATTGTGTTAAAGATTATGTTTTACTTAATAGCGGATCTGCACTTGGTAGAAATTGCGGACCTTTATTAATCAAGGATCCACAAAAGCAGTTGTCAAAAGAAAGTTGTATCGCAATACCTGGTAAATATACAACTGCAAATATGTTATTAGAATTAGCTTTTCCCAATTTTCAAAATAAAAAGGAGGTTTTGTTTTCAGAGATTGAAGAAAAAGTACTGAAGAATGAAGTTGATGCAGGTTTAATTATACATGAAAATCGTTTTACATATAAGGATAAAGGATTAGAAAAAGTGTTAGATTTAGGCGAGTTTTGGGAACAAAAAACCTCTCTTCCAATCCCATTAGGGGGGATTGTTGTAAGAAGAAACTTTACTACAGACATTAAAAATAAAGTTGACAGAGTTCTGAAAAGAAGCGTTGAATTTGCATTATCAAATCCTAATAGTTTATCAGCTTATGTAAAATATAATGCTCAAGAAATAGAGGATAAAATAATAAAATCACATATTGATTTATATGTAAATGAATTCTCAGTTTCTTTAGGGGTTGAAGGAAGAAATGCTGTGAAGAAAATATTTCAGAATACTAAAATAGACTTTGAATCTATTTTTGTTTAAATTTATTTATCGCATTTCTTGTAAAGTCAGAAAGAACTAAGGTCCCACTACTAATAGCTCTTTCTTTTAATAGTTGATCCCAATGTTCTGTTCCTTCCCACATCACTTTCTTTAATCCTTTCATTGCTTCTGGGTTAGAATTTGATAGAATTGTTGCTAGGATATTAATTTCCTTATCCATTTCCTCTGTTGAATCAAATACTTCTGAATACAATCCTTTTTCTCTAGCCCATTTTGCATCAAACCATCTTGTTGCATTTATTGTCATTGCAGAAAATGCTGAGGTTCCAATTTTTCTTTCTACAGCGGGACCTACCACGAAAGGTCCTATTCCTATGGCTAACTCTGATAATTTTGCAGATGCAAATCTGGTAGCAAAACAATAATCAGTTGCGGAGGCCATTCCTACACCTCCACCAACAGTTTTTCCTTGTACTCTACCAATTATAAATTTTGGACATTTTCTTGCTGCATTAATAACATTTGCAAATCCTGAAAAGAATTTTTCTCCTTCTTCTTCACTTTTAATTGAAACTAATTCATCAAAAGAAGCACCTGCGCAAAAAACTCTATCTCCACCACTTTTTAGAATTATTACTTTAATATCTTTATCATTTCCTGATTTTGTTATAGTTTCTGCTATTAAAGATAAAATGTTTGATGGTAGAGAATTGGATTGAGGATGAAAAAATTCAATTATTCCAATTCCATTTTCTTTTGTAAGTTTTACATATTCTTTCATTTATACTCTTTCAATAATTGTTGCGTATCCTTGTCCAACTCCAATACACATTGTTACCAATGCAAATTTCTTATTTTGTTTCTTTAATTCAATTGCGGCTGTTTGTAAGATTCTTGTCCCACTAACTCCTAAGGGATGACCAAGTGCAATGGCTCCTCCATTAGGATTTATTCTAGGATCATCATCGTTTAACCCCCACTCTCTGAGACAAGCAAGAGCTTGTGCTGCAAAGGCTTCATTTAATTCAATAATATCGATATCATTCATGGTTAAACCTGCTTTTTCAAGAGCTTTATTAGAAGCTTTTACAGGTCCTATTCCCATTATTCTAGGTTCTACACCAACTACCGCGGAGCTTACTATTCTTGCAATTGGTTTAAGATTATTTTCTTTTAATCCTTTTTCTGATGCCAAAAGCATAGCGGCAGCGCCATCATTTAATCCTGATGCGTTACCAGCAGTAACACTACCTCCTTCTTTTTTAAATGCTGTTCGAAGTTTTGATAAGATTTCTAATGAGGTGTTAGATTTTATAAATTCATCTTTACTAAAAATGATAGGTTCTTTCTTTCTTTGAGGAATTTCTACTGATACAATTTCTTCTTCAAATCTACCGTCTGATTGAGCTTTAGAAGCTTTCATTTGAGAATAGTACGCAAATAGATCTTGATCTTTTCTAGAGATGTTATATTTTTCTGCTAAGTTCTCTGCAGTATTCCCCATTCCGTCCACTCCATATAACTCTTTCATTTTTGGATTTACAAACCTCCATCCAAAAGAAGAATCATACATTTGTGCATCTCTTCCGAAGGCTTTAGAAACCTTTGAGATGACCCAGGGGCCTCTTGTCATGTTTTCTACACCTCCAGCAATGAAAATATCACCATCACCTGTACAAATAGCTCTGTGTGCATGGATTACAGAGGACATTCCAGATGAACATAATCTATTTATAGTTTCTCCAGGCACTGTAAATGGTAATCCTGCTAATAGAAGAGACATTCTTGCAATATTTCTATTGTCTTCTCCTGCTTGGTTTGCGCATCCAAGAATTACATCATCAATTCTCTCTGTATTTATTCCTGTTCTTTTTATAAGTTCTCTTATTGGAATAGCTCCTAAATCATCTGTTCTCACATCTTTGAGTGTTCCTCCAAAGTTTCCAATTGGAGTTCTGATAGCGTCAATAATATATGTCATTACTTTCCTTTAAAATTTGCTTTTCTTTTTTCTAAAAAGGCTTTCACTCCTTCATTAAAATCTTCAGTATTAGCTGCTATAGATTGATACTTATCTTCTAAGTTCAACTGTTCTTTCAGGCTATTTTCTATAGATGAATTTAATAATTCTTTGGTTAGAGCAAGAGCTTTAGTTGGCATTTTTGCTAGTTTTGAAACGAGGTGCCAACTCTCCTTCTCAAAAACATCTTGAGGATAAGCTTTATAAATCATTCCCATTTTTTCTGCTTCATGAGCAGATATTGGTTCAGCTGTCATCATAACTGCCGCTGCTCTTTGAATTCCTACTATTCTAGGTAAGAAATAAGTTGATCCACTATCAGGAACAAGTCCAATTTTACTAAATGCTTGTATAAATGATGCGTTTTCTGAAGCGACAATAATATCACAACAAAGAGCAAGACTAGCTCCTGCGCCCGCAGCAACGCCATTAACAGCAGCAATTACAGGTTTATTAAGATTTCTTATTTTTAAAATAATAGGATTGTAATGTTCCTGAATAATTGTTGATATATTTCTTCCATTAGGATCTGTAGCTTCTTTTAAATCTTGCCCTGCACAAAATGCTTTCCCACTTGCGGTAATCATTACAGATCGTATTTCATCATCCTTCTTACATGAATCTAATGTTTCTTGTAACTTTAGTGCCATTTCTCTAACGAAGGAATTGAACTTTTCAGGTCTATTTAGGGTGATTTTCCCTACTCCATCAATTTTTTTGAAATTAATCATATCGTTTTTTTGCTAAATTATAAATATATTACAATCTTTACTGATTCTTCTTCGATGAATTAAAATATGAAAAAATTATATTTTTTGACTCAATAAATGGTTTGAAAATATTATACCAAAAACCTTGATAATTATGTTGAGTATCTTTTATACCATATCTAATACTTTTCATTTTTCCTGAAAATACTAGAGTTCCAAACATCCAATCCCAAATTGCTAGTTTAGAACCCATATTTTTATTGTAGTGTTTTTTGTTAATACTATGGTGTATTTGATGTTGGTAGGGACTAATAAATATTCTTTCAAAAAATTTAGGGTATGACAATTTTATATGAGAATGTCTCAGATTTGCTCCAAATAAATAAAATAAGAAGCTAAAAAAATTAACTCCAAGAAATAATAGTTTGTTAATTTCTTGAGATGAAAAATAATCAAATATTCCTGTTACAATACCAAAAACAAATATACTTCTCAAATTGTTAATTACTAATTCTATTGGATGAATTCTATATTGTGTAATTGGATTTAAGGTTGTAGCCGCATGATGAATTTTATGAAATTCCCATAAAATTCTATTATGATGCATCAAATAGTGTAAAATATAACTGAAAAAATCATTAACAATAGTAAGGCAAACAGTATAACTAATAATAATTACAATCTGTGAGGAGTTATTTTGGTAAAAACCAAAGCTTTGTTCCAATGTGTCTGTAGTATAGAACGCAAGTACAAAACTAAAGTAAATGTATGGTGCTATAAATAAAATCTTTATCAGGGAATTAAAAAAGAAAAAGAGATAATCAATTATTGATGATTTGCTCAACCAAACCTTTTTATTAAATATAAATTTCAAAAATGATTCTTTTTTATATTTACCTCTATTATACACGTAAAAGGATAAAATTAAAGATGTAAATAAATAAAGGATATAGATTCTTTTCTCTGGATTAATAAAATAAGATGTTGATAGGTTAATAGCTTCTAGAACTAACAGTTTTATTTCCTCAAAATAAATCAAAATTCAATATATTTAATTTGTTAACTTGGTGTGTATAATGATTGTTTTTATGTTACTATAATAAAAGAAACATAAAAGTACATTTATAAATAATAAGGTTCCACATAATATATTTTCATCTATTCTGTTGTCAAAGAATACATGCATCATAAAAATGTTAAATATAATTGGCAAAAGCAGAAATGTTCCAATAATTCTTGTTATGGGAATTATCATTAAGACTCCAGCTAAAATTTGAAAGATTCCAATCATTTGAATAAATCCAGAAGTTCTCATAGTATTCATTGTGATTTTATATCCTATTGGTTTAACTCCTGTTTCAGAATTCAGATAATCTCCTTTAGACAACTGTTCTATCTCTTCAGTTGAAATTTCACTAGTCTTTATAGGCATTTTCTCCACTCCTTTATATATAAAGAAAATAGCAAGTATTATAGTAAATACTGTATGTAATAATTTTTTCATAATTGTTTATAATTTTTTGATGTTACAAAAATATAAATAATTTTTATTTAGAATAAATAAAAATAATATTGTTTTTATTTGGATTTATTATAAATAATATACAATCTTTGCTGAATTATTAATTTAAAAAAAAAAAAATGAAAAAATTAAATTTTATTAAAGCTGCCTTATTATCAACTATTGTAATATTTAGTTCATGTGGTACAGATAATGATATTGTTGAGTGTAGTGTTTCATCTCCAGAAAATTATGTGTTTTCACATGATGGTACAAATACAGTTTCTTTTGGTGGTCAAACAGCTAGATTGAAAATGGTAGATGAGATTTTAGGAAAATTGGAAGACGAAACAACAACTGATGTTGCGATTTTGAATGAGATGTTTGCTGATGGGACAGGTTTTGCTGATGCAACATTGGATGCTAGTGGTAAGCAAGTTAGAAGTAAAACTGCTGGATATCAAACAGCAACTGTAAAAGCTAATATTCAGGCTATGTTTGATAGTTGGTTAGTTGACTATACTTCAAATGTTGCCCCTGCCATGGCTGCTGGGACTCAAGCTGCTCCCGGTATTCCTGGTTGGGTTGATAATAGAGAGTTAAATGCTAAAGGACAGGAATTAGATCAATTCTTCGCAAAGGGTCTTATAGGAGCTCTATGTCTGGATCAAGTAGCTAACGGATATTTAAGTGAGGCAAAGATTGGTGATGTTGTAGATAATGTTACAAGAGATCCTTACACTGATATGGAACATCACTGGGACGAAGGATATGGTTACATCTATGGAATTCAAGGAGCTGACGGAGTTACCTCTGAAGAAATTTCAGGAGACAATCTATTAGGAAAATATTTAACTAAATATGAAGATCATAGAGCAACTGTATACAATGCTTTTATTGAAGGAAGACAAGCTATTGTTGAAAATTGTTCTGAAGTAAGAGATGAACAAGCTCAAATAATTAAAGAAACTTTGTCAAAAGTTGTCGCTATAAGAGCTGCATACTATTTAGAAGATGCAGCCTTACAAACTGATCTTTCAGCTGCATATTTCCATTCTTTATCTGAAGGATACGGATTTATCATGTCTTTACAATTTACTGTAGATGCTGATGGTAATCCATATTATACTCATGATGAAGTGAATATTATGTTGGATCAACTTAATTCTGGTGATGGTTTTTGGGACAGAACTGACGCAGAATTAAATCAAATGGCTGCTGATATTAAGGCTGTTTGTGGACTTTAAAATTAATTATTAATACACAAAGAAAAGACAGCATATGCTGTCTTTTCTTTTAAAAGAAAGATGATGAAAAAAACAGGTATTTATTTATTCTTATTAATTGTATTTGCCTCTTGTACAACAGAAAGTAATAATCAACAAAGTGTTGAGGATAAATCATTTAGAGAAAGTGTTTTGTTAAATACAGTTGATAATATTATTATTCCGGCACATGTAAATTTATTAACAAATCTTGAAAGTTTACAGACAGCTTACAATAATTTTTATAATTCTGTTAATGAAGAAAATTTTAATACAGTAAAATCAGCATGGAGAAAATCATATATTGCATGGCAATATGTAGAATTATATAACATAGGAAAAGCTGAACAAATTTCTTATAATTTGAGATCTAATACTTACCCATGTAACACTACAATGATTGATATGAACATACAAAACCAAATGTATGATTTTTCTGCAGATAATTATCTAAATTATTCTTCTCAAGGATTTCCCGCGTTGGACTATATGTTATATGGTATTGCCTCTGATACATCAAATATTTTAAATTTATATAATACAGATAATTTATATTTAGAATATTCAAAAGCTTTGATTGATGAATTAGTTATCAATACTCAATCAGTCTTAAATTATTGGAACGATGAAAAATTAAGTTTCGTTAATAGTAACGGAAATACAGCGACCTCTAGTTTGAATATGTTAACTAATGATTTTATTTATTATTATGAAAAAGGATTTAGAGCAAACAAAATAGGAATACCAGCTGGAGTATATTCTACTAGCTCTAGTTTGCCTCAAAATGTTGAAGGTTTTTATAGTCAGTATTTTTCTAAGACTTTAGCATTACATGCTTTAGAGTCTACTCGTAAGTTATTTACTGGTGAGTCATTTTCCTCATTACAAACAGGAAGTTCACTTGTGACTTATCTTGATTTTTTAGATGTTACAAACTCTGTGTTGACTGACGATATTATTTCAAAATTTGAAAATTCAAAACA